>LNFM01000199.1_pt1 | contig 286337 bp, 260 predicted proteins | sample 596031 | NCBI WGS metagenome assembly LNFM01 (sample SAMN04254537, study PRJNA301005) | activated carbon metagenome | isolation source: dual media filters at the Ann Arbor, Michigan drinking water treatment plant | place: USA: Ann Arbor | reverse complement strand
CGCCATTCGACGATCGGGTATCTCAGCCCTGTTCAGTTCGAACGAAAGGTGGGATTAGCTTAACCGGGTGTCCATCAAACCGGCAGCAGCTCAAGCACAGCTTCTTACGTATGTCGCGGACGGAAATTTCCGCCGGCACATAGAGCTTAGCCGGCTTCGGATTCCCGCGCGCAATCTCCAAAGCCTCATTGAGGCCCGACGCGATCTTGTCAAATGCCTTCTTGCTCATCCTGCCAAACCCTTTCTTTCCGCCTGCCCGGTTGCGAATGCCCCTCGTGCCGCCATAGCTGCGGTCTTCAACCTCCACCCCTTGCCCGTCCGCTGGGCAATAGGCGGCAGCGTGGCATGGTGCTGCAGTTCGCGTTGGTTGCCAATCCGACTGCGGGCGCCCTGTTGTCGCCTCGTCATCAGGGTCGGCGCCGTCGTGCTCTTCCTCGAGATCAGGATCCGTCGGCACGGCCGCTCCAGCGCCCGTCTGCCCCTCGCGCCGTCCTCTATGGGGATATCCTGTGTATAGCCTGTGGAAAACTGCCAAAATTAAGGCTCATTTGCGCCCCAAGTTCCTGTAGTTAGGGTCTTTTTTTTATTCCCTTCCTCCATAGCGGGGTTTTCCGATGAAGAGATGCCGGTTGTTCTTTCTCATGGCTTGCATCGCTGGCGTTCCCTTAGGGGCGTTCTTTTCCACCATGCCAGCGCAGGCGAAACAATGCAGCGCAGAACGGCCGCCAAACGCGCGGTCGCATTGGTCCTATCGGCTTATCGACGGGCGAAAATGTTGGTACGAAGGCAAGCCGATGCTGTCGAAATCCTTATTGCAATGGCCCGTGGCTCAAGCGTCACGAACGGGTCCAGATCGAAAGCCGAATATCCTTCCAGCGAATTATCGCGACCCTCTGGATGCGCAGGCGTCCATTTCCGACGATTCCGACGGTTTTGAAGCGCGTTGGCGCTCGCGCTTCCTGGACGCAATGGGAAAATGATGCGGGCGCAAGCTGAAGAGACACCAAACGACCGAGCCGGAATCGCGAAGACCCGGCTCGGGCCGGGCCTTGCGGCCAAGCGCAGACGCTAACCCTTGCGAAAAACATCACTTTATCCCTTGCAGAAACTTCCGCGCGTCGACCAGCAGATCTTGAATCCGCCTTTGCTCGTTGATCGCGCCCCTGCTGAAGCGACCGTGCTTGCGCGCGTTCCGGTTGCCCCTTGGCGCGCCGGATCCCGGCGCACCGCCATGCATGCGGCAGCGCTTCTTGCCGCGCACCGCCGGCGAGCGGCACGCACCGCCGCAACGGGTCTTCGCGTCGCAACGCGGGCTCGCCAGCATCGCCCCGGTAGGGCCGGCGTGGTCGCTCATGCCCGTGTTTTCCGCCTGGCGTCCACGGCATCGCGCGCGTGTTCGCAAAGCTCGGGCATCGGAACCCTTCGCGCATCCGGCGCCGCGGGCGCCGGTTTGTCCGATACGATCACTTTCGCATACTGCGTGACGTTGCCGACAATGGCCTTGCCGCCATCCGCGACCGTGACGTTCTGCACGCTGACGGCGGACCCGCCGTGGCTGCGATAGCGGCTGAGCGCCTCGATCTGGGCGGGAAAGGTGCGGGCCAGCCTGCCCAGCGCGCGCGCGGCGCTGTCTTGGCGGGCGATATCGTCAGCGTTCGCGAGATGATAGGCGCATCGCATCGCCATCACGTGAACGGACACCATCTGCGCCACCATCATGGCCTCGATGCAATCCTTTGGCTTGATGCTTTGCACCATCGACATCATGAAGCCGAGGCTGACCTCGTCGGGCTTCGCGCCGTTGACGCTGGCCCTCACCAGTTGCCGCAGGATGCCATGCATCGCATCACGATCGGCGACCCCGAGCGCGTCGGCCATGAGCCGTTCGCCAAGCTCCGGATCCGGATGGTCGATAGAAAACCCGTGTGACAAGAGCTTTATGCGCGGCACTGCCGCAGCGATGGTCTGGTCGGCTGCGGCGGTCGCCGCTGGCAGGTTGAGGTCCGGAGTCTTGCTCATATCGATACTCCCAGGGGCGCGCCGGATGCAGGCGCGGTGAGGCCAGGCGCAGGCGATCATTCGCTGCGGCGTGCAGGTGAGTTTCAGTTGGGGGTGTGACTTCGCGACGAAGACCCACTCGGGTGGGCGGCGATCTGCATGGCGCGATGGTGAAGGAATGCCCCTGATTTGCCCGACGTGTCAAATGGTCTTTGCGGGGAGCGTTCGTGCCGGCCCGCGACTTTGCATGGGGTTGTTTTCGATATTTTGGTTTTGAGGACGGACAATGCGCCAATCTGTCTCGTTTTTCGCTCGTTGCAGAGATACGGCATTGCTGTACCCTCGCGGAAAATCCAGGGAGAAACCATGCCAGCCAGGTTCAATCGACGCCGCTTCATCGCTGCCGGCACGGCCGCCGCGGCGACGCCCTTCCTGTGGCGCGGGGCCTCGGCCCAGGCGGCGTGGCCGTCGCGACAAATCCGCATGGTCTGCAGCTATCCGGCGGGCGGGCAGACCGATCTGCTGGCGCGCGCCTTCGGCGAATTCATCTCCAAGCAGGTGGGGCAGACCGTCGTCATCGAAAACAAGGCGGGCGCCTCCGGCTCGATCGGCGCGGCGGAAGTCGCGCGCGCCGAGCCGGACGGCCACACGATCCTGTGCTCGATCTCCACCACCTACATCATGAACAGGGTCATGATGAAGAACCCCGGTTACGACATGGACAAGGACCTGACCCTGGTCAGCGTCATCCCGGGCGCCGGGCTGCTGCTGATCGCGAGCCCGAAGTCCGGCGTCACCACGCTGGACGAATTCGTCGCTTTCGCGCGCAAGAGCGGCAAGGTGAATTTCGGCACCTACAGCGCGGGCTCTGCCCCCCACATCACGATCAACGAACTCAACAGGCAGTACGGTCTCAACATCGAGCCGGTCCACTACCGGGGCGAAGCGCCGATGTGGACGGGGCTGTTGGAGGGCACGCTCGACGTCGCGATGGGCAGCTACACGGCCGCGCAACCCGTCCTGCAAAGCAATCGCGGCGTTGTGTTCGCGGTGCATTCGAAGAAGGTCGACGCGATCCCGAATGTAAAGACCCTGCCCGAGCAGGGCGCGACCGCGAAGTTCTTCACCGTCAGCGGCTTCACCGGCTGGGCCCTGCCGAAGGCGACGCCGCAGCCGATCGTCGATCGGCTGGCGGAACTTTGTGTGGCCGCCAACAAGGATCCGAAAGTGAAGGAAGTTCTCAGCACTTTCGTGCTGGAACCGGCGCTGGGCTTCAAGGAAAGCAATGCCTTGTACCAGCGCGAACTGCCGGTCTGGATCGAGAGCGGGCAGGCGCTCGGCCTGCCGCCAGCTTGAGGCGCAAGCGGTGGCGACAGGGCCGGGCCTGCCCGGGAGCCACCTTCCCGGAGGCAGCCGTCAATCCGGCTTGTCGGCGGCCTCACCTTCGTCCTTGACCAGCGGGAGCAGCCTCAGGGTCAGGAACGTAAAAACCGCGACCGTCACCGCCACGTCGAAGCTGCCGAGCCCGACCGAAACGCCGATCGCACCGGTGGCCCACAGGCTTGCCGCCGTCGCGGTCCCGTGCACCGTTGTGCCGTGCTTGAGGATGGCGCCGCCGCCGATGAATCCAATCCCGGTGATCAGGCCCTCGATCACTTTGGCCATGGCCTCGGGCTCGTGCAGCATCAGGTTCTCGCTGGCCTGCACGAAACCGCAGCTCGCCATGGCAACCAGCGGAAACGTTCGCAGGCCCGCGCTGCGGGCTCTCTTCTCGCGATCCCAGCCGATCGGCATGGCGAGCGCAAAGGCTACAGCGAGGGCGAGAACGTGGGCGCCGATTTGAAACTTGTCCAACGGGCAGCTCGCCGGGTTACTGAAGAGGTTCAAAGCCTGATCTGTAGTTTTTGATCCCATCATTCGCTTGCAAGTCCGTCAAGTCATCTGGTTATGTGCAGCGCCGGCCGTGCCGGACGTGGGGGAAACACATGAACAAGAACGACGCAACGTCGCCGGACAATACTTCCGAATTCGATTACGTCATCGTCGGCGCCGGCTCCGCCGGATGCGTGCTCGCCAACCGCCTCAGCGCCGACGGCAGACACTCGGTGCTGCTGCTCGAAGCCGGTCCCAGGGACAGCAATCTCTGGATCCACGTGCCGCTCGGCTACGGCAAGCTGTTCAAGGAAAAGACCGTCAACTGGATGTACCAGACCGAGCCCGAACCCGGGCTGAATGGACGCCAGGTCTTTCAACCGCGTGGTAAGGTGCTCGGCGGATCGAGTTCGATCAACGGCCTGTTATACGTTCGCGGCCAGCATGAGGATTACGATCGCTGGCGTCAGCATGGCAATGCCGGCTGGGGTTTTGACGACGTGCTGCCGTATTTCAAGAAGGCCGAAGACCAGCAGCGCGGCGCCGATGATTTTCACGGCGCCGGCGGCCCGCTGCCGGTGTCCGACATGCTCCACGCCGATCCGCTGTCCGCGGCATTCATCAAGGCGGCGGCCGAGGCCGGCATACCGGTCAATCGCGATTTTAACGGCGCGTCGCAGGAAGGCGCCGGCTGGTTTCAGACCACGACGCGGAACGGCCGGCGGGCGAGCACGGCAAGGTCGTATCTGCGCCCTGCCAGGGGCCGCAGCAATCTTCGTATCGAGACTTCCGCGCTGGCGCAGCGCATCCTGTTCGACGGACGGCGCGCCGCCGGTATCGAATACCGCCACAACGGCGCGCTGCGCACGGCGCGGGCGCGCAAGGAAATCCTGATCTCGAGCGGCGCGTATAACTCACCGCAACTGCTGCAGCTCTCCGGCGTCGGACCTGCGGAGTTGCTGAAGAGTCACGGCATCAACGTCGTGCTCGATGCCGCAGGCGTCGGCAACGATCTGCAGGATCACATGCAGGTCCGGATCGTGATGCGTTGCGCTCAACCGATCACGCTCAACGATATTCTCAATCATCCGGGTCGCCGGATCATGGCCGGCGCGCGCTACGCGGCATTCCGCAAGGGACCGCTGACCATCGCCGCGGGCACCTCGGGCGCGTTCTTCAAGACCGATCCGCGGCTGGCGTCGCCGGACGTCCAGATTCACTTCCTGCCGTTCTCGACCGACAAGATGGGCGAGAAGCTGCATCCCTATTCCGCCTTCAGCGCCTCGGTCTGCCAGGTGCGGCCGGAGAGCCGCGGCTCGCTTCGGATCAAGAGCGCCGACCCGATGGCGGCGCCCGAAATCCGCATCAATTACCTCGCGACCGAAACTGATCGCGCGGTCAACGTCGAGGGGCTCAAGATCCTGCGCAGGATTCTGGCCGCGCCGGCGCTCGGGCCCTATGTGGTCGAGGAAGCCGAGCCGGGTGCGAAGGTGGTGAGCGATGAGGATTTGCTGGCGTTTTGCCGGCAGCGCGGCAGCACAGTCTATCATCCGACCTCGACCTGCCGGATGGGCAACGATTCGCTGGCGGTGGTGGATCAGCGGCTTCGCCTTCGCGGGATCGAAGGACTGCGGGTCGTCGATGCCTCCGTCATGCCGGATTTGGTATCGGGCAATACCAACGCCCCCGTGATTATGATCGCCGAGAAGGCGTCGGACATGATCCTGCAGGATGCGCGCTAGCACGGAGGCATCGTGACGTCGTTCTTGCTTCTCTTGTAGCGAGACCTCGGTCGCGCAGTCCTCCGGCCTGCCGATAAGGTCGAGCGGTAATTCAAAAACGGAAATTCCAAACGGGCTGGGGTCGGAATTTCTGTTTTGTGAGCACCGCACATTCACATCAACGATGAGGGTGCAATCTCATCTTTTACAGTCGAACCGAAGTTGGGGCGCCTGTCTGTGCAATATTGCTCAGGATCGCAATAAATCGCTGGCGCTATCCGTGGCCCGTTACATCGTCGGGAGGGGCCGCCGCCTTGCAGGCAGCCGTATCATCCGATGGAACTCCGGGATTGCCGGCGCGTTGTCCCTCGATATGGAGGCTACCTATGGCTGAGAAGTTCGATCCCGCGGCGCATGACAAGCACGCCGATGATCCCCGCGAAGCCGCGTTGGCCGACCGGGCAATGCACACGAAACTCGAGGCCGGATTGGTCGACAGTTTTCCGGCATCCGATCCCGTCAGCGCGGTCCAGCCCGCGCCGTCGAAGCCCGATGGCGATCGGGCCAGCGAATCGCTATGGGAAAAGATGAAGGCGGCATTTCGCTGAGCCGCGCGACGCACCGCACCGGCCTCGCGGTTTCAAATGAAGAATGAATTCAATCGCGCCCCGAACGACTCGCCGCGAAGCGGGAGTTCGAAGCGGGCGACGCCGCTGGTGCTGCTCACCTTGGCGATCGTTGCCGTGGTGATCTGGCTTGCCATCAGGCCGTGATCGACCGCCGCGGAACTTTTCGCACCGGCCGGGCTTTCTCAACGATAGTCCAAACATTGAGGAGCATGAAATGATCAAGCGTTTTGCAGCAGTGAGCCTCGCGGCCGCCGGAATTTGCCTCGCCATGCCGGCCGTTGCGCAGGTTGGAGTTGGTGTGGGCCCCAATGGCGTGGGCGTGACGGTTGGATCTGGTCCCGGTGACCGCGTCCGCGAGCGGGAAGTGATCCGGGAGCGCCACTATCGTGATCGCGACGAGACCGTGGTGATCCGGAAGAGCCGGGACCGCGACTACGACCGCGATCGCAAGACGGTGATCATCGAGCGCGATTAATCCTATCGGCTGAAACTATGCGAGCGGCCTCCCTTGTGGAGGTCGTTTTCTTGGGTGCTGCTGCGCGCCCACCATCCAGCCACTGCTCTAATAATGCGGCGGCGGCTCGTCGGTCGCGCCGGGCGCGAGCCTCTCTGCCTGCTGCAGCCGCTCGTTCAGGCCTGCGACCTGCCGCGTCAAGGCGTCGATCTGCTGCCATTGCGCTGTGATCGTGTTGTTCAGCGTCTCGATGGTCTCGTCCTGAAACGCCACCCGGACTTCAAGCGCATCGATACGGTCGCTGAGCGTCCCGGTCTCACTCATCTGAATTCCCGGTCTCACTCATCTGAATCATGTTCCGTTTGGCGTTGCCGCAAACCGGGGCCGAGCGCGACGCGGTCGTCGAACACGAAACATTCGCCGTGCCAGCGGCTCTCCGCTTCAGGCACCCTTTCGAGGTATTTAAGGATGCCGCCTTTGAGATGAAAGACCTCGTCAAAGCCGCGCGCGAGCAGCCAGGCGCTGGCTTTTTCGCAGCGGATGCCGCCGGTGCAGAACATCGCGATCCGCCGGTGTTTTGCCGGGTCGAGCTGGCGCGCGGCGAAATCCTTGAACTGCCCGAAGCTCCTGATGCCGGGATCGACGGCGCCGGGGAAGGTGCCCATCGCCACCTCGAATTGGTTGCGGGTATCGATCACAAGCGTGTCGCCGTCTGCGATCAGCGCGTTCCAGTCGGCCGGATCGACATAGACGCCGACCTGCCGGGTCGGATCGGCCGCGGGATCGCCGAGGGTGACGATCTCCTTTTTCAGGCGAACCTTCAGGCGTCGGAACGGCATCCGCGAGGCGCTCGAGAATTTCAGCTCAAGATGGTCGAGCCGGCCGCCGAACAGGGCGCCCTCGCGCAACTGCCCGATCAGACCGCCGATGGCCGCTTCGTTTCCCGCGATCGTGCCGTTGATGCCCTCATGCGCCAGCAGCACGCTGCCTTTCAGCTCGAAACCGGCGCAGATCGCCCGTAACGGCTCCCTGAGTTCGCGGAAGTCCGGCAGGGCGGCAAACTGGTAGAAAGCGGCGACCGTGAAGGGCATGCCGGGGTTTATCAGGCGGCTGGGGCAGGGGAAAGTCGGTCGCTGACCTGATCCCACACGGATGAGGTCAAGCCAGCGTCATGCATCCCTGAGCATTCCCATCGCTGCCTAAATATGCCAAGTGAAACAGCGCCTGAAACAACGATAAAACGACAAAGTGAGCAATATGGCATGAGGAATTTTCATCTCGCCGGCCGGTCCACGGTCCACGCCCAGAACGCAATGGTAGCGACGTCGCATCCGCTGGCGGCGCTGGCGGCGATCGACGTGCTGCGTGCCGGCGGCACTGCGGCCGACGCCGCCGTGGCGGCATGCGCGCTGCTCGGGGTGATCGAGCCGCAATCCACCGGGATCGGCGGCGATTGCTTCGCGCTGTTGCAGCCTAAAGGCGAGGGCAAGATCGTGGCCTATAACGGCTCGGGCCGCGCGCCACAGGCGGCGAAGGCGGAATGGTATCTCGAGCGAAAGATCAACTCGATCCCGCTGACTTCGGCACACGCCGTATCCATTCCGGGCGCCGTCGACGCCTGGGCCACCATCCTGCGCGACCATGGCAAACTCGGATTCGACACCCTGCTGCAGCCCGCGATCAAGGCCGCGGAGGAGGGCTATGTCGTCTCCCCGCGGATCGCCTTCGACTGGCACAACCAGTTCGACAAGCTGAAGAAGGGCGTCAACACCGAGCGCTATCTGCTGCCGCACGGCAAGCCTGCAGCCGCCGGTGATGTGATCCATCAGCCCGAACTCGGCAAGACGCTGCGCGCGATCGCCAAGGACGGCCGCGATGCATTCTATGGCGGCGCCATCGCCGACGACATGGTCGAGACCCTGCGCGGCATCGGCGGGCTGCACACGCTCGACGACTTCGCAGCCCACACCACCGAAACCACCTCGCCGATCGGCACCCTGTACAAGGGCCACGACGTCTGGCAGTGCCCGCCGAACGGTCCGGGCATCACCATGCTGGTGATGCTGAACATCCTGTCGCGCTTCGATCTGACGAAATTCGCGCCCATGAGCATCGAACGGTTTCATCTCGAAGCCGAGGCCGCGCGGATCGCCTATCTGATGCGCGAGCAGCACGTCGGCGATCCCGCTTACGTCAACGTCGATGTGACGCGAATTCTGACACCGGAATTCGCCGAGGAGTATGGCGGCAGGATCCGGATGGACCGCGTGCTCGATCTGCCCGTGGTGACGCCGCCGATGAACCCCTCGACCGTCTACATCACCGTGGTCGACAAGGACCGCAATGTCTGCTCGTTCATCAATTCGATCGCGCATTCGTTCGGCTCGGCGATCGTTACCGAGAAGACCGGCATCCTGCTGCAGAACCGTGGCGGCGGTTTCCGCATTCAACCCGGCCATCCCAATTGCATCGCGCCCGGCAAACGGCCGCTTCACACCATCATCCCGAGCCTTGTCACCAGGAACGGCCGCGCCGTGATGCCGTTCGGCGTAATGGGCGGGCAGTATCAGCCGGTCGGGCAGAGCCACGTGCTGACCAACATGCTCGACTACGGCTGCGACGTGCAGGAAGCCATCGATATGCCGCGTGGCCTGCACTATGAAGGGGTCTACCAGCTCGAGGACGGCATCCCCTCCGAGATTGTCGAGGGACTGAAGAAGCTCGGGCACAAGACCACCAGCGTAGTCGGCCCGCTGGGCGGCGGCCAGGCGATCTGGATCGACTGGGACAAGGGCACGCTGACCGGCGGGTCCGACCCGCGCAAGGACGGCTGCGCGCTCGGCTATTGAGCGATGCCGCTACCATTGACGGGAATCGTGGGCTGTCAGTGGTTGCGCGTTGCCCGCCTGATCTTGCTGGCATTGGAACCAGACTGCATCGCCTTCGTTAAGGCGGTGGAGGCGTGCGCCTGTCCCCAGGGTTGCTGCGTGGTTGTCCGGCCGCCAGCCGGTTGAGGTTTCATTATCAGCGTCCTCGATACAGATGACACCGAACATGCCGACCTGCGGGGCGGCCGTTCGCCGTGGTTTGCAGGGGGGAAGCATCCTGTCCGCGTCGACCTCGGCGAGAACCTGAAATGCGATGCGCTGATCGTCGGGGGCGGCATCACGGGATCGCTGATCGCCGAGCGCCTGACGCGCCAGGGCCTCCATGTCGTCATTATCGACCGTGAATTTCCCGGGCGCGGCAGCACCGCTGCCTCCACGTCGATGCTGCTGTGGGAAATTGACCGCTCCCTGACCGAACTGACGGAAATCTATGGCTTCGAACGGGCGTCGCGCGCCTATCTGGCGAGCTTGCAGGCGGTCACGAGCCTGAAATCGCTGGTCCTGCAGCTCGGCATCGCCTGCGAGATACGCGACAAGAATTCGCTTCTGCTGGCGGCCGGCGACACCGGCAGGCAATTGCACGAAGAGCACCAGTTGCGACGGCGGGCCGGTCTGCCCGGCGACCTCCTCGATCACGCGATGCTGCTCGACGTGTTTGGAATAGCCCGCGCCGCAGCCATCGTGTCGCCCGGCTCGGCGGATGCCGACCCGATGCAATTGGCGCGCGGACTGCTCGCGATCGCCCTTGCGCGCGGCGCCCGGATATTCGAGGCCGAGGCGGTGCACTTCGATGCTGCCGCGCGCTCGGTCGGCGTCGTCCTGAAGAATGGCCGCGAGATCGAGGCCCGGTCGGTGATCCTCGCTACGGGCTATGTGATGCCCGGTATCGTTCGCTCCACCGTCCACGCGGTTTCGTCGAGCTGGGCGATAGCGACCACGCCGCAGCCGCACAACATCTGGAAAGACGGCGCCTTAATCTGGGAAGACAGCAAGGACTATCTCTACGCGCGGACGACAAGCGCGGGAGGCATCATCATCGGCGGCGAAGACAGCGAAGAGGTGATCGAACCCGATGCACGCGATGCCCTGATCCCGGAGAAGTCGCGGCTGCTGACGCAAAAGCTCGCGGCACTGTGGCCGGCCGCCAATCTCGAAATCGAGTTTCGCTGGTCCGGCACGTTCGATACCACAAGCGACGGTCTGCCCTTGATCGGCCCTGTACCGGGCGCCAAAGGCGTCTACGCCGCCTATGGCTATGGCGGCAATGGTATCACCTTCAGTTTTCTCGCCGCCCAATTGATCGGCGACCTCATCGCGGGGGCGAGTTCGCCGCTGCTGGGCGATTTTGCGCTGGATCGGGACGGCCCTCCGACACGTTGATTTGAGGACGTTGGGATTGCTGGAAATCCGGGCGAGTCTATCCATGGAGTCAAGGCACCGGGGGCCGACATGGTTTCGGTAAAAATGCGCGGCTCTGGCTGATCCGATGGTCGTATGGGGAGGAACCCAAATGGCTGCGGCGAATTAGCCGATGACCTCCTGAAGAAGTCCAGGGAGCATCAGTGCCAAACGCAGCCGACCAACGCAGCAAATCCCTCTGGATGGATGTAGACGTCGTACCCGAGGCGCCTCCGCTGGGTTCAGATCGGCGCTGCGATACCATCATTATCGGGTCCGGCATCGCCGGCATTTCGACGGCCTACGAACTCGCAATCGAGGGACAGCAGGTCATGATCATCGACCGCGGGCAGATTGCCGGCGGCATCACGGCGCGCACCACGGCACATCTGGCTCCGTTGTGCGACGACCTGACGGCGGAGATGATCAAGCTGCGCGGCGAGGACATCTCCCGGTTGTTCTACGAAAGCCAGGTCACGGCCCTCGACCGCATCGAGGAAATTCAGAAGCGCGAGAACATCGACTGCGACTTTCGCCGGCTCGATGGCTATCTGTTTCAGGCGCCGGGCACCGATTCAAAGATCATCGATGATGAACTTGACGCCGTCCGGAAAGTCGGCGCGCCGGTGCACCGGCTGGTCGGTGTCCCGCTCGCCCATTGCGACAAGCAGCACGCCCTCCGCTACCCGCGGCAGGCCACTTTTCATCCCCTCAAATACCTGAAAGGTCTCGCCGAGGCTATCACGGCAAAGGGCGGCACATTTTACCCGCACATCACGGTACAGGGGATCCAGGAGTTCGACGGCGGGCCAGTGGTCGTGGCGACCGATCACGGTTCCGTCACGGCGAAGGCTGCGGTTGTCGCCACCAATTCGCCGATTATCGATCGGTTTGCGTTGCATACCAAGATGTCGCCGTACCGTACCTACGCGATGGCATTTTCGATTGCGCGCGGTGCCCTGCCCGATGCCTTGTACTGGGACACGCTCGATCCCTACCATTATGTGCGGCTGCAGCCCGGCGAGGGCCGAACCGATTATCTGATTGTCGGCGGTGCCGACCACAAGAGCGGGGAAGCTGATGATGCCGAGGCGCGCTTTGAGGGGTTGGAGGCTTGGGCGCGAAATCTCATCCCGGCTGCGAAGGACGTAACGCATCGATGGTCCGGGCAGGTGCTCGACACCATCGATTATGCTGCCTTCATCGGCCGCAACCCGGGCAACACCAATGTTTATGTCCACACCGGCGATTCGGGCCAAGGCATGACTCACGGCGTCGTGGGAAGCCTGATCAACTCCGCCTTGATTCTCGGCAGCGACACGAAATGGCAGGAGGTTTACGAGCCGACCCGCAAGACCGCTGCGGCGATCGGGAACTATCTGCGCGAAAATCTTACCGCCGTGCAAAACTTCGCGGAGTACCTGGCGCCGGGGGAACTGGGATCGCTGGACGAACTCAAGCCGGGCCATGGTGCGATCGTCAGAGCCGGACTCACCAAGATCGCGGCCTATCGCGACAGCGAAGGCGCGCTGCACGCGCGATCCGCGGCATGCACCCATGTCGGCTGTCACCTGCATTGGAACTCGTTCGAGGTGTGTTGGGACTGCCCGTGCCACGGATCGCAATTCGCGGTGGACGGTACGGCGCTTAATGCACCGGCCATAAGCCCGCTGGCCGAGGTCAAGACACCGAAATGAGCCAGAGCCTGCTTCCGTGGATCGGCGTCGCCGCGGCCGCGCTCACCTCGTTCTCTTACATTCCGCAAGTGGGAAAGGCCTGGCCGCGCGGGTCGACTTCGGATCTGTCGCTCACGATGCTTGTGGTCCTGACCGCGGGGCTGCTGCTTTGGGTCGGCTATGGCCTGTTGAAAGGCGACGGGGTCACCGTCGCCGCCAACGGCGCCGGCGCCACGCTGTCGGCAAGCGTGCTCGCATTTAAGATCCGTGACATGCGATCGGGACGCTGAACCCATTACGCGATATCTGGTCGGCGTGGACGGAAATATCCGGGCCAAGCAAATCGCCGTGCGGGAACTGCTCCGAGCGGGAAAAGTTGTGATGACGAAACCCGTTGTTCGGGTTCCAACCCTTCGAAGGAGGATGACGTGGGATTCTTTTCAAAAGATATCAAGACGATGGGAGACCTGCTGCTGCACGGCCTGCAGGATATCTACTACGCCGAACAGCAGATTACCAAAGCCCTGCCCAAGATGATCGATCAGGCCACCAACCGTGATCTGGCGCAGGGCCTCAAAATGCACCTTGAGGAGACCAACAAGCAGATCGAGCGGCTGGACCAGGTCTTCAAGAAGCTCGGCCATAAACCGTCCGGGACCGATTGCCCGGCGATCGATGGACTGATCAAGGAAGCAGATGCAACCGCCGGCGAGATCGAAGATAAGTCGGTGCTTGACGCCGCCATCGTCGCCAATGCGCAGGCTGTCGAGCATTACGAGATCGCCCGCTACGGCACGCTGATCGCATGGGCGGAAGAACTTGGACATGACGACATCGTTCGTTTCTTGACCACCAACCTGAACGAGGAAAAGGCCGCGAACACCAAGCTCAACACCGTGGCGCTACGCAAGGGCGTCAATCGCAGGGCGGCCAGCTGAGGGAAGCGGACCGCAAGGGCCGCCGCAACGTATCTGCCCGACGCCGACGGCGTCGGGCGTTGATCCATTCCGGGGACCAGGCATCGCAATGACGACCTAGCAAGGCAAACCGCGGCGGGACCGATTGAACAGCTAACGCAAATTGTGCGGCAGCGAATTTTGAATGTTGCCGCGATGGCGGCGTCGCCGGTGCCGACCGCGATCTGGTGAAGGTCGGAGACGATCCCCGATGGCGTACAGCCCAGGGACCGCGGTCTGGTGATGCGCATCGACTTCAAGACACCCGACGTCGTCGTGGCGGGCGCCGAGCGCCGTGCCCAATTCGGATCGTACTGCGCATCCGAGCACCGGATAGATCACGTCGAAGGTCATGCGGCTGCCATCAGCCAACGTTAACGAAACTCCGTCAAATTGACGCTCGATTGCAACCACCGGCGAGGTTGGAAAGTCGACTCCGCCGCCGGACAAGTCCCGGCACGTCACCTCGCATCCAGCCTTGCCGTCGAGGGTCAACAGCGTGACTCTTTTCGAATAGGTCGCCGACGATCAGGCAATCGATGTCGCGCGAGTCGGAAGCAGCCATGAGAGGAGGCTTTCAAGGCAATATTGCGCGTGCGTATTTGTCCGCTCAAGCGATAATGAGAGCGCACCTTCGGAACAAATGTTCCTGCAGCATATTATAACAAATGTTCCTGCAGCATATTATTATGGCTCTTGAACCTGATTTCTTGCCAGTTCGGAGCGTTCGATGATCGACACAGTAATCGTCCAACCGGGGAACGATACCGGCGAGCCCGCCGTAGCCGGCGTGTCATGGCCCGCGATCGCCGCTGGCGCTGTGGTGAGCTGCGCCATAACACTCGTTCTGCTCGCCTTCGGCACGGGGCTCGGTTTGTCCGTAGTGTCGCCATGGGCCGGCTCAGGAGTATCCGCGACCAACTTCAAGATCGGTACAGGCCTGTACCTCGTCGTCATCGCCATGATTGCCTCCTCGCTGGGCGGCTACATTGCCGGCCGGCTGCGGTCGCGTTGGATCGGCGTGCACAGCGATGAAGTTTACTTCCGCGACACCGCGCACGGCTTCATCGCCTGGGCGTTTGCTTCCGTACTCGGCGCCGTGTTGCTCGCGACGCCGGCCACGAGCCTGCTGACTGGCGCGGCATCTGGCGCCACGCAAGCCGCGGTAAACGCCGCCAGTCAAGCAGGTCCGATGGATGGCTATGTCGATATGCTGTTTCGCGCCGATACCCCCGCAGCGCAAAATCCCTCCACTGCGCAGGATTTGCGCGCCGAGATGGTACGCTTGTTCACCGGCAGCTTCCGCGACGGTGGAGATCTGAAGCCGGCCGATCGGCAGTATGTCGCAAAGGTAGTTGCCGCGCGCACCGGGTTGAGCCAGGCCGATGCCGAGAAGCGTGTCAATGACGTCGTGACGCAGGCAAAAAGCGATATCGACGCCGTTCGCAAGGCCGCCATGCAGCTCGCGTTCTGGCTGACGGCGTCGCTGCTGATTGGTGCCTTTTGCGCCAGCCTCGCCGCCACCGAAGGCGGAGGTCTTCGCGACGGCACATGGGGCCGCAAAGCGCGCCGCTGATTTCAACCAGGAAAGGAAAACTCCATGCCCATTCTTCTTTGGCTACTCGGAATCCCGATTCCGCTTATTCTCCTGATCCTGTTGTTGCGATAACAACGGGCCGCCGCACGGAAATACCCTGCTTGCGCGGGGGGATTTTTGCCGGACCGCTGCGGACGCATTGCGTGCCTGCTGTGGCGGCGCGCCATGATGCTCTGGTGGGGAACTCAGGTCCTCCGGCGGCATTGTTTGCTGGCGAACTCGCAACCGGGGAATTTCATGGCTAAATCATCCAAGCTCGCAAACGGCAAACCTGCAGCCGCCGGTCCCGCAACCATCCATGATCAGAAACTGCAGCGCGGCGAGGGCGGCGAACTGCATCAATTCGCCGAAGGTGATGTCCCGGTTCTGACCACCGCGCAGGGCGGCCCGGTTGCGGACGACCAGAACACGCTCAAGATCGGTCCGCGCGGGCCGGCCCTGATCGAGGATTTTCATTTTCGCGAGAAGATTTTCCATTTCGACCACGAGCGGATCCCCGAGCGGGTAGTGCATGCCCGCGGCTATGGCGCGCATGGCTTCTTCGAGAATTACAAGCCTCTTTCAAAGTACACCCGCGCCGACCTGTTCCAGCGCGCCGGTGAGCGGACGCCGGCCTTTGTGCGGTTCTCCACCGTTGCCGGCAGCAAGGGTTCGTTCGATCTGGCCCGAGATGTCCGCGGCTTTGCGGTCAAGCTCTATACCCAGGAAGGCAATTGGGACATCGTCGGCAACAATATCCCGGTGTTCTTCATCCAGGACGCGATCAAGTTTCCGGACATCATTCACGCCGTCAAGGAAGAGCCCGACAGCGCCTTTCCGCAAGCGGCATCGGCGCATGACAACTTTTGGGATTTCATCAGCCTGACCCCCGAAAGTATGCACATGATCATGTGGGTGATGTCGGACCGCGCGATCCCGCGCTCGTTCCGCTTCATGGAAGGGTTCGGCGTTCACACCTTCCGCCTCGTCAATGCGAAGAACGAATCCACCTTTGTGAAATTTCACTGGAAGCCCAAACTGGGCATGCAGTCGGTGTTGTGGAACGAGGCCGTGAAGATCAACGGCGCCGATCCCGACTTCCATCGCCGCGACCTCTGGACCGCGATCCAGAGTGGCAATTTTCCGGAGTGGGAGTTGCAGTTTCAGATGTTCGACCAGGCATTTGCCGACAGCTTCGAGTTCGATATTCTCGATCCGACCAAACTGATCCCGGAGGAGGTGCTGCCGCCGATCCCGGTCGGCCGTCTGGTGCTCGACCGGATGCCGGATAATTTCTTTGCCGAGACCGAGCAGGTCGCTTTCATGACCCAGAATGTTCCGCCCGGCATCGACTTCTCCAACGACCCGCTGCTTCAGGGCCGCAATTTCTCCTATCTCGATACCCAGCTGAAGCGGCTCGGCAGTCCGAACTTCACCCACATTCCGATCAATGCACCGAAATGCCCGTTCGCCCATTTCCAGCAGGACGGCCACATGGCGATGCGAAATCCGGTCGGGCGCGTCAATTATCAGCCGAACTCGTTCGGCGAAGGCCCGCGCGAATCCCCGCAGCGGGGTTTCACGCCCTTCGCGGACGTTGAGCAGGGTGCCAAGCGCCGACTGCGCGCGGAAAGCTTCGCCGATCACTACAGTCAGGCGCGGCAGTTCTTCGTCAGCCAGACCCGCGGCGAACAGCATCACATCGCCGCCGCCCTGACGTTCGAGCTCAGCAAGGTGAAAACGCCCGTCATCCGCGAGCGGATGGTTTCTCATCTTCTCAACATCGACGAGACGCTGGCGAGCAAGGTCGGCACCGGACTGGGGTTGAAAACGATGCCGAAACCGGCCGACGCGGCGGTGCCGACACGGCAGGACCTCGAACCCTCGTCGAAACTGAGCATTGTCGAGAACGGGCCGCAGCGGTTTGAGGGCCGCAAGCTCGGCATTCTCGTTACCGACGGCACCGATGCGGCGGTGTTGAAGGCGCTGCAGCAGGGGCTCGCCAAGGCAGGCGCTTCCTTCGAGATCATCGCCCCGAAAGTCGGGGGAGCCAAGGCCAGCGACGGCAGCTGGATCGAGGCCGACCAGATGATCGACGGCGCTCCATCGGTGCTATACGACGCGGTCGCGCTGCTGCCGGCGGCGGCAGGCGTGCAAGACCTGCTGCAGGAACATACGGCGCGCGACTTCGTCGCCGATGCGTTCGCCCATTGCAAATTCATCGGTTATGTCGATACGGCGGCCCCGCTTCTTGAAAAGGCGGGCATAACCCAGGATGACTTTGATGAAGGCGTGATCCCCCTCGGGGCAAAGGAGGCTGCCGGCTTCGTCGAACGTCTCGGCCGATTGCGCGTCTGGGCCCGTGAGCCCGGCGTCAAGATGAAGTAGCTCCACAGCAAACCTGCTCCACTCAACGACACTGGACTACGAGGATTGGAGGCGGCGGGGCATCCCGCCACCTTCCTATATCGCTTGCGGGCAGGAACCTCGAGGAGCGTCTCGCTGCCCTAAATTTCCGCATCCGGATCAGTTTCGCACCGGGAACGAACGGGTTCTTACCGGCTTGTTTCGCCATAGTTCGGGCTTGACCTTCTGGAGGAGCAGCACAGTGAGAATCCGTGCCGGTTACGACATCGCCTTTCGATGCTTCCAGGACACGCCAATGGCCCTGATGCTCAGCATCGAGCCGGCAAGGCTCAAGGACCTTCTGAGCGGACACAGCATCGAGTTCTCGCCGAATGTGGCGTCGCGCGATTATGTCGATACGTTCGGCAATACCTGCACGCGCATTATCGCGCCGCCCGGCCTCATCGAGATGCGCAACGACTTTCTGATTTCCGACAGCGGCCTGCCGGACGAAGTCGCACCCGATGCGCGTCAGATTGAGGTCGGCGATCTGCCCGACGATGTCCTGGTCTATCTGCTGGGCAGCCGCTACTGCGACACTCAGAAACTTTCAGATCTGGCATGGTCGGTGTTTGGCGGCGTCGCGCCGGGCTGGCAGCGGGTGCAGGCGATCTGCGACTATGCTCATCAGCGTATCAGCTTTGGCTATCACCACGCGCGCTGCGACCGCACCGCGTCGGAAGGTCATGCCGAGCAGGTCGGGGTCTGCCGCGACTTCGCGCACCTCGCGGTGACGCTGTGCCGCTGCATGAATATCCCGGCGCGGTATTGCACCGGCTATCTCGGCGACATCGGGGTGCCTGCCGACCCGGCGCCGATGGATTTCTCCGCCTGGTTTGAAGTCTATCTCGACGGCCGCTGGTTCACTTTCGACGCGCGCCACAATCGTCCGCGCATCGGCCGGATTGTGATGGCGCGCGGCCGCGATGCCGCCGACGTCGCGATTTCCACCGCGTTTGGCACAGCGCAGCTGGTGCGATTTACGGTGATCACGGAAGAAGTGAAGACCCGGGCTCAGGTGTCGCAGGCGGCCTGATTGGGCCTGCCCGGATAAGCCCGGGAACGCCCCGGACGGGGAGCCCGGAGGTTCTGTGCTTGGCCGGGCTGGCTAGGGCCGGAAGGTTGCGCTACACACGGTCCGATTTGCAAGGGAAGGATAATCAGGGGAATGCGACGTCTCGAGCGCGCGACACTATTGATCGTTTCGGCCGTCGTCCTGGCAATCGCCGCGACAGCCCGTCCCACCATAGCAGCGGCCCAGACCGCGGGAAAAACCATGACCACAGCATCAGGAATGCAGATATCCGACAGCACGGTCGGGACCGGCGCTTCGCCGAAGCCGGGCCAGATCTGCGTCATGCACTACACCGGCTGGCTCTATGAGAATGGGCAGAAGGGCAAGAAGTTCGACAGTTCGCTCGACCGCAATGAGCCGTTCGAGTTCCCTATCGGACAACGCCAGGTGATTGCCGGCTGGGACGAAGGCGTCGCCACCATGAAGGTCGGCGGCAAGCGCACGCTGATCATTCCGCCTGCGCTGGGCTACGGCGCGCGCGGCGCCGGCGGCGTGATTCCCCCGAATGCGACGCTGATGTTCGAGGTCGAACTGCTCGGCGTAAAGTAGAGGCAGGGAACTTACGCAACCCTCGCCCGCTGGCGGTTGCATAAGAAGAAAGCCGGTCCTCGGGACCGGCTTTCTCAACCCACTCAAATCGCGTCGATCAGAGGTTCTTGTTAGCCGCGTCGGCGGCCTTGTTGACCGCGTCCTTGGTGGCTTCCTTGGCGTCACCGAGGGCCTGCTGGCCCTTGCCCTTGACTTCCTGGATGGCGCCTTCGCCCTGCAACTTGTCGGAGCCGACCGCTTCGCCAATGCCCTGCTTGGCCTTGCCGATGGCTTGGTTGGTGGCGCCCTTGACCTTGTCTGCGGTTGAACCCATGGGAACTCTCCTCTGGAACGGTTAAGCTTCGTGGAGGCAAGTCGCAAACGGTGTCAATGTTCCTCTTACGGGGCTGGTTTGCGATCACGGTTTTATGTAGTTTCGCGTCACAAAATTCTGGAAAGCAGAACGATGACTGGCCAACACGATCACACCCATCCGGATCATTCGCGCGATCACGGCGACGGCGAGCGTTGGAAGCACGACGGGGTCCGCGTCATTCCGGGCGATCAACTCGATCCCAACGTGCCGTCGACCGCCGGGATGGATCGCAAGGCCGCAATCAACTTCGCGCGCGTCGGCGCACAGAAATTGTGGGCCGGCACCGTGACCATCAAGCCGGACGCCAAGACCGGCGCGCATCATCACGGCCATCTCGAAAGTATCATCTTTGTCGTGAAGGGCCGGGCGCGGATGCGCTGGGGCGAGCATCTGCAGTTCACCGCGGAAGCGGGGCCAGGCGATTTCATCTTCATTCCGCCCTACGTGCCTCATCAGGAGATCAACGCCAGTCCCGATCAGGTGCTGGAATGCGTACTGGTGCGCAGTGACGGCGAGGCGATCGCGATCAATCTCGACATCGAGCCGGTGGAAAAGCCGGAAACCGTGCTGTGGATCGACCCGGTGCACCGCGATCCAGCCGAAGCGAAGTGACCAAGGCATTCCACGCGCAAGCGCATCACGTTATCGCTTCCGTGCGCTGGACTAGTACGTGATGCGCAAGCCTGCGCCGCCATGCAGCGTGTTGCCGACCGGCTGCGGGCCGGCGGTGCCGTTAACGAAAAGGTCGGCAATCCAGCCCTTGCTGATGCGGTAGCCGACCCGGCCGCCATACTCGAACCAGTTCTGGTTGCCGATCGTAGGCACCACGGTTCCCTCACCGGTGACGGTGGCGACGATGCCGGAGCGGGCGCCAAATGATTGCACGAAGCCGCCGTTGATATTGGTCTCGATGCGGTTGCCGAACAGGTGCGTCCACTGGCCGCCGATCTTAACGAGGGTGGCCTTGTCGGTCCCGGTTGCGACCGAAGCGTCGAACGGATTGAATGCCACGCTGGCAGGGTCGGCATAGCCCTTGACCCGCTGCCACATCTGCCAGACCTCGACCGAGGCCGCGACTTCGTCCCGCGGCGACAGCCGGCTGATCCAGCCGGCCCGGCCATAGACGCCGTAGTTTTCGCTGCTGGTTTCGCTGTCGAGCGACACGGGGCCGAGGCTGGTCTGATAGCTGCGGCGATAGCGCACCTTCTGAAATGGCGACAGTATGGCCCCGATGTCGAAGAACGGCCGTGAGGATCCCCAGTCAGTGAAATCGTAGCGCAGCGCGAAGGCGCCGATCGGCGCGCTGGTGACGCTGTAGCCGCCTTCGTTGTACTGGGCGTAAGCGATGCCCGCCAGCAGCGCGAGGTTGGACGTCAGGTTCTTGCGGCCGTGAATGCCGGCCGAGAACGATCCCGCGGAGCCGAACGCGCTGAAACAATCGCCGCAATTGACCTGTTCATTGACGCCGAGCAGCACCGTGCCGAGCACCCGGTTGGTGATCATCTGATTGAAGCGCTGCTGGGCCAAGTCGCCGATCGAGCCCTTGCTGGAGTCCAACCCCGTGATGGGTGTCGATGTCGGGGTCGGTGTCGGGGTGGGCGTGGGCGTAGGTGTCGGCGTGGGAGTCGGAGTCGGCGTTGGACTTTGCGCCGATACCGGAGTGGTCAGGACCGGACTCAGCAGCAGCGACATCACCGCGCTGAACGCAGCCGATACGAAAAAGCTGCGGGTGCGTTTCGTCATCGTCAGCGTCCGCACAGCATGCCGGTGGGATCGCTGCCGTCATCGACAGGCGGCGTAATGGTCGGCGTCGCGTCCGCATATTGGGTGGTGTTGCAGAGTCCCGCCGCGGCGCCACAGGCGAAGGTCCAGGGCGGATTGCTGCTCTTTTGAATGGTGTAATTGCCGCCGGCGAAGGTAATGATGGCGGTTTCTCCGGGCATGGTCAGATCGGTGCACTGAAAAGTCAGGGTGCAGACCCGCGAGGCGCCATTGTCCCGCAGCACTACGGTGGTCCGGCCGCGCTGGGACAGGATATCGAGGACGGTGCCGCGCACGCCGATGGTCGCGACCTGGGTCTGGATCTTGTAGGCGCTCTTTTCCGAATTGCCGGTGACGAAACGGAATGCGCCGGTGGTCAGCCTGATCGAGATGTCGCGATAGCTTTTGGCGTCGTCGAACACCGTGCGGTCGAGCTTGAGCGTGGAATTGGGGCCGAGCGACAGATTGGTGCTGTCGGCCATCACCAGCCGCGCCGCACCGTCGGTGCCGGTGCGCAGGGTTTCGTCGCGCAGCACGCTGTCGCCGACGTTGATCTGTCTCGTCGCCGATCCCGCGACGCGGACGACTTCGTTCTTGACGACGGCCGCTTCGCCGACGCGCGTTTGTGCGCGAGCGGAGCTGGCCGCCAGCGCGGCCATCAGGCAAAGCGCGGAAACGAAAATGCAGGAATGCCAATTCATCGCGTGACCGATCGATTATCCGCGCATCGTACCGGATCGGACGCCTGCGCGATGTTGTAAAAATATCACTGCTGCGGCTTATAAGCCCGGTGGTTGGTGACGTCGAAATCGAAATACGTTCAATGCGATGGACTAAATAATCCCGCCCGCCCACATTCGGTATCTCTGCAACGCCAACAATCCGTGAAACCCGTGCGCGAGTTACCTGCTGTTCCAGCGATTTCCGCGGCGCGGAGCGGGCTGATTGCCGTCGTCATTTTCGTTGTCGCCAATTTTGCGCTGTTGGCAGGCGTCACCACGCCGGAGAAGTTCTACTTCGACGAAGTGCATTACGTGCCGGCGGCGAGACAAATGCTCGAGCCGGTGATGCCGAACACGATGCTCAACCCGATGCATCCACCGCTGGCCAAACAGCTGATCGCATTATCGATCCGCACTTTCGGGGATGTGCCGCTGGGTTGGCGCTACCCGAGCGTGCTGTTCGGATCGCTTGCGGTTGTCGCGATCTATCTCTGCGGCCTCGCGCTGTTCGCCGCGCAAGGTCCCGCGATCGCCGCCGGCTTGCTCGCCTTCTTCAACCAGATGCTGTTCGTGCAGTCGCGGATCGCGATGCTGGATGTATTCGCGCTGGCGTTCGGCGTGTTGGCGATCGCGGCGTTCATGCATGGCTTCCGCAAGGCGCGGCCGCATCTCTTGTTCGCGCTCGCCGGCCTCGCATTCGGTCTTTCGGTCGCCTGCAAGTGGAGCGGCCTGTTTGCGCTCGCGGTCTGCATCGTGATCGTGGCCGTGATCCGGCTGATGCAGCGCTGGCGAACACAGTTCGCCGACGGCAACCCAAGCGACTGGTATCGGCCGGACCTCTGGCCCGATTTCAGAGTGACGCACTTCGCCGCGTGCTTCGTGGTCATTCCCGCGGTCAGCTATCTCGCGACCTTCGTGCCGCTCTACGGCCTGTCGCTTCCAGACCTGCTCGAAGCCCAGCGCAGGATCTTCGGCGACAACACCACAACCGCGATTGCGGGCCACACCTATATGAGTTCGTGGCCGTCATGGCCGTTTCTGACGCGGCCGGTGTGGTATCTGTTCGACAAGATCGCCGACGATCGGATCGCGGCCGTGGTGTTCCTCGGCAATCCCGTGGTGCTGTGGACGGCGCTGCCGGCGCTCGCGGTTTGCCTGCGCGACTGGATCGCGACGCGCCGGGCCGACGCGTTCCTGATCCTGTCGTTCTATTCCGGGCCTTATCTGGCCTGGGCACTGCTGCCGCGGACGCTCGGCTTCCTGTATTATTATCTGCCGGCCGCTACCCTTGCGAGCCTGGCGGTGGTCTACGTGCTGCGGCGGGGCAATGCCCCGCGCTGGCTGTTATGGGCTTTCGTCGGGCTCGCATGCGCGGGTTTCGCCGCGATGCTGCCGATCTCAGCGGCGTTTCTGGGCACGTCGATGGAGACCTTCGTCCGGCTGATGCTTTTCCAGAGCTGGATCTAGCAGGCCAGCGAAGGCCCGATACCGGATCACCCTTCTGCGTCCCGAGAACTCTTGCTGGATCAACCCCGCGTCCTCCCGGGTTGACGGGGGCAGGGATGCTGGTCAATTTGATTTCAGGCGATTAATTTCATCACGTTTGAATCCGGAACGATCAGCATGTTGAACTTTCTTGAGCGTCTGCTCGACTCGTCAATGTTCGCTCCGCATGGAATTTGCCTGCTTTGGGAACCACAGCTGATATGGCTCCACGTCGCCTCCGACGCCGTCATTGCGGTGGCGTATTTCTCGATTCCGGTTGCGCTCTCGATTTTCGTCGCGAAGCGGCCTGACGTCGACTTTGGCTGGATCTTCTGGGCGTTCGCACTCTTCATTCTGGCCTGCGGCTTCACCCATGTGCTCTCGATCGTGACGCTGTGGCTGCCGATCTATGGTATTGAGGGCATCGTCAAGGCGCTGACGGCCGTGGTCTCCCTGCTCACCGCGGCGATCCTGTGGCCGCTCTTGCCGAAATTTCTGGCGATCCCGTCGCCTGCTCAGCTTCGTGCGACCGAAGCCGCTCTTGCCCAGGAAGGCCTGCACCGGCGCGAGGCCGAGGAGATGCTGCGGCAGTCGCAGAAGATGGAGGCCATTGGGCAACTGACCGGCGGCGTCGCGCACGATTTCAACAACCTGCTGACGATCATCAGCGGTAATCTCGAAATCGCAGATCGCAGCCTGCAGTCCTGGGGCGACGCTACGCAGGAACGGCTGAGGCGGGTGATCGGCAATGCCGCCAATGGCGCGCAGCGCGCGGCTATGCTGACGCAACGGCTGCTCGCCTTTGCGCGCCGGCAACCGCTCGATCCGAAGCCGACCAACGTCAATATGTTGCTTGCCGGCATGTCTGATTTTTTCAGACGCACGCTGGGTGAGAACATCGAGCTCGAATTCGTAGGCGGTGCAGGGCTCTGGCAGGTCGAGATCGACCCGGGCCAGATGGAGGCCAGCATTCTCAATCTCGTGGTCAACGCCAAGGACGCCATGGCCGACAAGGGCAAGCTGACCATCGAGACCAGCAACGCCTTCATTGACGAAAGCTACGCGCAGCAGAATGCCGACATCCCGGTCGGCCAATATGTTCAGATCGCCGTCAGCGACTCCGGCGAGGGCATGTCGCGGGAGGTCCAGCAGAGAGCCTTCGACCCATTCTTTACCACCAAGCAGCCGGGCCAGGGCACCGGCCTCGGCTTGAGCCAAGTCTACGGCTTCGTCAAACAATCCGGAGGTCACGTCAAAATCTACAGCGAGCTCGGCGAAGGCACGACGGTCAAGATCTATCTGCCGCGCGCGCATGTGGTCGCTGACGTCGCGAGAGAGAGCGATGCGCCGGTGGTCGGCAGCCGCGGGAGCGAAACCATCCTTGTCGTCGAGGACGAAGCGGATGTGCGGTCCTATCTCGTCGAAACACTGCAGGACCTGAAATACCGGGTGCACGAGGCTTCCGACGGCGCCGCGGCGCTCGCGCTGGTCGATTCCGATCCGTTCCAGATCGACCTGCTGCTGACCGATATCGTGATGCCGGGCATGAACGGCCGCCAGCTCGCCGATGAACTGCGGAATCGTCAACCCAGCCTCCGGGTGCTGTTCATGACCGGCTATTCGCGCAATGCCATCGTGCATCAGGGCCGGCTCGATGCCGGCGTATCGCTGCTGCAGAAGCCGCTGACCCAGGTGACGCTGGCAGCCAAGATCAGGGACGTTCTTGACGGGTCTTAGCTTGCGCGAGTTCCGCCTGCCGCGGAGCGGCGGGCGGAACGACCCTATTGGCCGCTACTTCGCGGCGGTCTTGGTATCCATATTGACGACCTGAACGCGGCGGTTCATCGGGTCCGTCGGCGCGTTCGCATTCTTCGGCTTGCTCTCGCCGTAGCCGACGGTGACGAGATCGGCGCCGTTGATGCCGTACTTCTCGGTAAGAAAGCGCTTGATCGTGTCGGCGCGGCGCTCCGACAGGTCCTGGTTGTAGGGCTCGCTGCCGATCGCGTCGGTATGGCCGGCGACGACGAACGTTGAACCCTTCAGGCCCGAATTCGAGAGCGCCTTGCCGAGTTCCTGCGCCGCCGCCATCGACGCCTTGCTGATGTCGGCCGAATTGTAATCGAACTGGATCTCTAGATCGATCTTCGGCTTGGTAGCCGCGATCTCGGCGATTTCCTCGCGTTCGCCGAGCGAGAGCGACCGCGTCTTGCGGTTGCGCAGCGTGTCCACGAAACGGATCTGCTTGGCCTCGACGGCGGGGTCGGCCTGAGGCCCTGCCGACAGGCCGCGGGTCAGCGGCTTCTTCGGTTGCAGCGCATTCAGGATCTGATCCGCCGAAACCTTGTCGCCGGCGATGGCCAGGCCCGCCGTCATCGACAGCGCGGCACCGAGCGTGATCGCGGCTAAACCGGAAAGTCTGTGAAAGCTGCTCATTGTCGTACTCCTCGCGGTGCGCCGGATGGCGGTTGATGGCTAAGTGATAGAACGGACGACCGGCCGTAGATGTGACCTGGCTCACATTGCCAGACGGACCATTAACCGGGCTCTTCGGTCCGTCGCTGCGCCCGGCGACCTCGTTCGGCGTGCTTCCCGCTTGAAGTGATCCAGATCACGCTCCGGTCGCGCTGCCATATCGCCATCGGTCTCAAATGCCAGGTCAAAATTGACATGCGCTACACATGTGATTATATTTTGCGCATGACGGTTATGATTCAAATTCGTAATGTGCCCGATGCGCTGCATCGTCAGCTCAAGTCGCGTGCGGCGCTGGCGGGCATGTCGCTCTCCGACTATCTGCTCAGCGAGATTCGCCATGTGGCCGAGCGGCCAACAATCGATGAGCTGCGAGCCCGCCTTGAAAGACGCTCGGGAATGACCCCTTTGGTGGATCCGGCAGAGGCGGTTCGCGCTGAACGCGATCGCCAATGATGGTCGTGGATGCTTCCGCTGTTCTCGAAGCGCTTCTTCGTACGCCGGCCGCACGAGCGGTAGAGAAGCGGCTGTTCGAGCCGTCTCAGACTTTGCACGCGCCGCATTTGCTCGACGTCGAAGTTGCGCAGGTGATTCGCCGGTACGCCGCAAACGGCGAGATTGATGCCGAGCGCGGTCGCATGGCTCTCTCTGATCTCGCTGACTTTCGGTTGCACCGCTATCCGCACGATTTCCTTTTGCCCCGCGTCTGGGATTTGCGGCACAATCTCACGGCTTACGACGCAATGTACGTCGCTCTGGCGGAGATGCTCGACGCTCCGCTGCTTACCCGTGACAAACGTCTTGTCACCGCCCTGGGGCATCACGCGCGCATTGAGTTGGTGTGAGGTCTTCGGTCAGCGCGCTGCCGCGCTCCTGTCGAAGTGGCCGCCGGCGGGTTGGCCGCCTCGATGTCCGGTCGCAATGCCGTCGCCGCGGCGCCGATCTGCGAACAACAAATCGGCCAGATAGGCATCTACAAAAATCATTCGCGAAAAAACGCTAGCGAGCGATCCAGGGGGCGTGTGTTTCAGTCAGTGAAAAGGCAAAACGAGTATCAAGGATATCGCGCTGGCCGGCCGGATCAGGCGGGCTCGACAAATTCCATGCCGGTCTTGATCGGTGCCGCCATGATCGCGGCGGCGATCCTTCTATCGACCCTGATCACAGCGCTGAGTTCCCGTTATGTGGGGATGGAGGGACCGACGGAGGAAAGCGCCTGGCTGATCGATCGCCTCACCGGCAATGTCTACCGATGTCAGGCGCCGGAGCGCGGCAAAGCGTCCTGCGAAGCCGAGATCGCGACGGGCAGTGTGAGGGCCCCCTCAAACCGTTGATCGGACACCGCGCTGGAACGGGAAGGTACAACGGTCGGCCGGCTCCAGCCCCCGGTCGCACGTCTGGCACCCGATACGAAGAACGCGCGCTCCCTTGAGGGAACGCGCGTCGGGCCTGTATGATGATATCATAGTTTACTTCTTCATGGTGCCGCCGGGCGAGGCGGCGTCGCCCTTCTTGTCAACTGCGCCCGCGGTATTGGCGCCCGAACTGCTGGCATCCCGCGGGGAAGGCGGCGCACTTCCCGTTGTCGTCCCGATCGCGCCGTTCTTCATGGCAGTGCCGCCGCCGGTGGTGCTGCCGTTCATGTTGTCGCCGGTCGTCGTTTTGCTGGCGGCCGGTCCGCCCGCGGCGGAACTGCCGCCCCCGGTGTTGCCGCCTGTCTGCGCAAAGGCGGCGGAGCCGGAAATCGCTAAAGCCGTTGCCAAGATCAGAGGGGTGAATTTCATGCTTGCTTCCTTTGGTCTGTTCATGGACAAATCCGCGACGCGCGTTACGTTCCACGTTTGCAACGCAGCACACAAAAATTGCGTCTGCAGGAAACGTCTTGGTAGAAGACGCGTATCTCGATAGCCAGCAATTCGCTGGTATGATTGTTTGTGAGGGTCCAATGAAGATATTGATCACTGTCGCCATGTTTTCTGCACTGGCCTTGACGCCTGCATCCGCGAAGATGATGGCCTGCACCGGCGAGAACATGGCCAAGAGCGTGACCGCGATGTCGGGCATGCCCGATACCCCGGGGAAGATGGCCATGGCCAAGGAGATGGGCAAGGCCAATATGGAGATGAGCAAGGGCAACATGCGCGGCGCCTGCAAGTCCTACATGCAGGCTCAGAAAATGGGCGCGGCCAAGTGAAGCCGCTGATCTGACGTCCTGGCCGCACCGCCCACCGGGCGGTGCGGCTTTTGTCGCGCGCGAATCCGGCTACATTGCCGGGCGATGCCTCGAACCGTTCCCGTCCACCCGCTGAACACCACCGAGGGCCGCCGGATCTGGCTGCGCGCCCAGCGGCTCGACACGTCGGTGCCGTTCGGCAAGGGGGCTGAAGCGACCGCGGCTGCGGTCGAACATCTCGGCTATGTGCAAATCGACACGATCAACGTCATCGAGCGCTGCCACCACCATATTCTGTGGAACCGGATTCCCGAATACCGCCGCGCCGATCTGCGGCAGGCCCAGAGCGTCGACAAGAGCGTATTCGAATACTGGACCCACGCCTTGTCCTATGTGCCGGCAAAGCATCTGCGCTTCTTCCTGCCCGCGATGCGGCGCCACCGCCGCGAGGGCCACAAATGGCTCACGTCGGTGAAGCCAACCGATTTGCGCAAGGTGCTGCGGCTGATCCGGCGCGACGGCGCGCTGACCATCCGCGACATCGACGACGACGTGCTGGTCGACAAGGAGCATCTGTGGGCCAGCCGCAAGCCCTCCAAGCGTGCATTGCAGCTTCTGTTCTACACCGGGATGCTGACGATCTCCGAGCGCAACGGCATGCTGAAGACCTACGATTTGATGGCACGGCATTTCGGCTGGGACAAGCCGCCGAAGCCGGCCTCGGTGAGCGAAGCCACGGCCTATCTGCTCGACCGCGCCCTGCGCGCTCAAGGGATCGTCAGCCTGGATTCGATCTGCCATCTGGACGCGCCGAGCAAGCCGGCCGTCCGGCGGCTGATCGGGGCCCGAGTCCGACGCGGGGAGCTGATGCCGGTGGCGCTGCAGGGCGCCGGCAAGCAGGAGCATTGGGCACGTCCGGAAACCCTGGAGTCTGCAGGCGACGGCGCTGGCGATCGGGTGCACATCCTCTCCCCTTTCGACCCCCTGATCATCCAGCGCAAGCGCACCGAACTGTTCTTCGGTTACGGCCACCGCTTCGAGGCTTACGTGCCGAAGGACAAGCGGGTGTTCGGCTATTTCGCGTTGCCGGTGCTAGCCGGCGACGACATCGTAGCTGCGCTCGATCTCAAGACCGACCGCAAGGTTCGCAAATTGCTGGTGCAGAAATGGAGCTGGGTCGGAGCCGGCGCTAAGGGTGCCCGCAAGGAATTGAAGCGGCGCATCGAGGAAGAGCTGCACCGGTTCGAGCACTTTCAGCTGGCTGAGTGAGGGCGGGCGGCTGGATCGATCGGCGCGCCGGGCATCAGGAAGCTTCAGCGCCAGTCACGGGAAACGTCAGTTCGAAATGGGTGCCATGATCGGATTCCAGCAGCCGTATCGCGCCGCCATGGGCGTCGAGCATGGCGCGCACGATGGCAAGTCCCATCCCGGTTCCGCCCCTGTCGCGCCGTGTGGTAAAGAAACTGTCGAAGATCTGCGGCCGATTGTTGGGCGAGACGCCTTCGCCGTCATCGCTGACGGTGATCTTCAGCCAATTGCCCTGCCGCGCGGCGGATAGATCCAGCGTCGAACTGCCGTGATGGACGGCATTGTCGGCAAGATTGGAAAAAATGATCAGGGCGTTGTCTTCGGATATCCGCATCGGAGTATCGAGGTCGCCGCCGGCGCGAATGTCGAGCGAGGGGAAGGCCGCGCGGAGGCCTGCGACCGCGACCGACGGTTTCGCGGCACCGAGCGCCACCGGATTTTCCGCGCGGGCGAAATCGCGCAGGCGGTCCGCGATCGTTCCCAGCCGGTCGGCGTCGGCAATGATGTTGTCGAGAAACTTGCGCCGGTCCTCATCGTCCATGTCGGGCGCGTCGACGTCCTCGCGCAACAGTTCCGCCGCGCCCTTGATGGACGTGAGCGGCGATTTCAACTCGTGCGAGACATGGGTGGCGAAGGTGGAGAGAAAGCTGGAGCGCGTATTCAGCCGCCGCGCCATGTCCAGGAAGCTTTGGGACAGCAGGGCGAATTCGCTGGTGCCGTGATGCCGCAGCGGACGCAGCGCGTCGCGGTCGCCCTTGCCGACCAGATTGGTGCGTTCCACCAGTTCGCGCATCGGGCCCGTGATGGTGCGGTGGAACAGGAACCCGATCAGCAGCGTCGGCACGATCATAAAAAGCATCGCGAGAATGACCCGGCTGCGCTGCTCGTACAGATATTTGAACACGTTGCTCGGCGTGCGCGAAGCATAGACCACTCCGGCGACCTGGTCGCGCAAGATCACCGGCATTGCGACGAAGACGCGCACCCCGGTGCCCCGGCTCATCGAATAGAGCGATGGCTGGTCGTGCTTGGAGATGCGCACGCGCAGCACGTCCTTGAAGCGGCCTTGCAGCGCTTCGCTCACTTCTTCCAGATGCGCCAGCGACAGCCCGATCTCCTCGCGGCCGGCGATCACGACGCCGTTCGGGTCGAGCAGCCGGAATCCCGCCAACGTCACCTTCTGGGTGGCAACCAGGTCCGGCGCCATGCGGGCGCCGAGTGCTGCGAAGGCAGGATCGGCCGCAGCGGAGGGTATGAGGGCCGCGGATCGCGGCGGCAGTACGCGCTCGCTGACGAGTTCGAGCTGCGGCCAGATCGGCTGATACGGTTCAGCGGATGGATTCGGCGCAGCAGGTGGGACCTTTGCTCCGAGCGGGACGCCTTGCGGGATTCCGGTCTCGATTTCGCGGCGAAAGGTTGCAGCGAGTGCTGCACTTTGCGCAATTAACTCGGCTTCGGCCTGCTGGATCAATTGGTTCTGATAGACCTTGAGGAAATAGATGCTGAACAACGGCAGCACGAGCACGCTGGTGAGAACGAGAAAGACCACAAGGCTCAGGCTCGGCCGCCACTTCCGGCCGGTGTTGGCCGAGGGGTCAGTCAACGCGACGCCTCGCAGCGCCCCAATTTGAAACCGACGCCATGGACGGTCTCGATGGCGGACTCGCAGCCGGCGCCGGCAAACTTGGCGCGGATGTTCCTGACATGACTGTCGATGGTGCGGTCGGCGACGTGAATATTGCCGGCATAGGCGGCATCGAGGATCATCTCGCGTGTGAAGACGAATCCCGGGCGCGCCACCAGCGTGCGCAGGATGGAGAATTCCAGCGCCGTCAGCGCAACCGGCGCATCCCTGAAACTCGCGGTGCGCCCGTCCGGATCGAGCGCCAGCCCGCCATGATTCATGGCCTTGCTTCCGTCCGGCGCAGGGGCATTTCGCGTCCGCCGCAGGATCGCGTTGACCCGTGCGACCAGTTCGCGCGGGCTGAACGGTTTCGTCACATAGTCGTCGCCGCCGATTTCCAGTCCGAGGACGCGGTCGATCTCCTCGTCGCGGGCTGACAGGAAAAGGATCGGCGTATCCGAGGTTTTGCGGATCTGGCGGCACACTTCCAGCCCGTCCATCTCCGGCATGCCAATGTCGAGTACGATGAGGTCGTGGACGTTGCGGTCAAACCGGCTCAGCGCCTCCTTGCCGTTCTGCGCAATCGAAATTGCCATGCCGGTCTTCTCGAACGCGAAGCGGACGACGTCGCGGATATGGGGGTCGTCGTCGACGACGAGAATGGAATGAGCCAAGGTCGCGCTAGCCTTTGTCGCTATCGTCTGAAAAGTTTCTCAATACCGTGGGATTGTTAGCCAAATATCGCTCCAGGCGCCACGTCCGAAAAACCGCTGCCCCGCCAAGTTGCCGGCCTGTTCGGTGCGCATCGACATCCAGAACGCCCAGCATCCCCGCCGTCGAACAGCCCGTCTGCCAGCGCCACACAGGCCGGCGAGCACCGGCGGCGTGACCAGTGGGCGTCGCACGGGAGCGGAGAAATTACGGGATCGGCCGCGGTCGCAGTCGACATGGTGTTCATTTCCCCGACGTCACGAGGGTGAGATGGCGAACAACAGATTTGGGTTTTGGCGCGTGGCGCTTTGGAAAGGCGATCGCGGGGCGGCGGGCTGGGGCCGATTCCAGCCACCAGCCGTCCTTGAGCAGCCGATGAGGCAGTCCTGGTCTTCTGAACTTGACGATGATGATTTTCCCCATGAACCGATCATGGGTGCGCGGTTGGCAGGGTTCTGGTGCGGGATGAGCAGAAATTACGGACTCTTGTGCAGATTTTCCGCAGCCGAAGCCGCGGCATCCGCCGGCAGTTCCTCTCCCGAAAGCCGTCGGGCAAAAAAAGCATCTCACGGAATCATGATCAGTGACGAATATTGACAATCGTCATACAACATCCAATAGTTCCGCACGCCCTAGGCCGATGGAGATTTCGATGTTGGCACGTTCCATTTTGTCAAGCTATTCCAGGTTGTTAGTTGGTTTGTCGCTGGCCGTTCTGGCGATAGCCCTGACCGGATGCAATGAGAAAGTTACGGAAAAGGCCGCTCCGGGGCGTCCTGTGCTGGTGGCGACGGTGCACTACAAACCGGAATCGCCAGATAGAAGTTTTGTTGGCACCATTCGGCCCCGGATCGAAACCGACATGGGCTTTCGGGTTCCGGGCAAGGTGGCAAAACGCGTGGTCGAGGTCGGCCAGGCCGTCGATATCGGCCAGCCCCTCGCTACCCTCGATGAAGTCGACCTGAAGCTGCAGGCCGAGCAGGCTGAGGCCGAATTTCGTGCCGCCAACGGCGTTTTGGCGCAGGCCTCAGCCTCCGAGCGACGTGCGAAGGATTTGCGCGTCAAAGGCTGGACCACCGAGGCGCAAATGGATCAGGCGCGCGCTGCCGCGGACGAAGCCCGCGCGCGGTTGAATCGCGCAGAGCGCTCGGTCGAACTGACGAAGAACAGTCTTTCCTATGCGACACTGGTTGCCGACACCCGCGGCGTCGTCACCGCGACCCTGGTCGATGCCGGCCAAGTCGTTGCCGCCGGGCAGACCGCGGTTCGAGTCGCGCGCATTGCCGAAAAGGAAGCAGTGGTTTCGATCCCGGAAACGCTCGTGGGCCGCGCCAAAGAAGGCGTCGCCAGCGTCAGCCTGTGGTCCGAACCGAACAGGAAATATGCCGCGAAGCTGCGCGAGATCGCGCCGGCGGCCGATCCCGCGACCCGCACTTACCTGGCAAAATTCTCGCTGCCGGACGCGGGCGAGAGCGTCTCGCTCGGCATGACCGCGACGCTGACGCTGGCCGATCCCGCCACGTCAAGCGTGGCGCGGCTGCCGCTGTCGGCGCTGTACAGCCAGGGCGGTGCGCCTTCACTCTACATCGTCGACGACAACGGTGACGTTACCCTGAAGCCGGTCACCGTGAAGTCCTACGATAGCAACGATGTCGTCATATCGGGCGGTGTCGATGAAGGCTCGAAAGTCGTCGTGCTTGGCGTGCAGAAACTCGACCCGGCCCAGAAGGTCAAGGTCGTCTCCTCACTGTCGTTCTGAGCGGGAGGATATGATGAAGCATTTCAATCTCTCGGGCTGGGCCGTCAGTCATCCCGCACTGATCTTGTTCCTGATGACCGCGCTCGCCGCCGCCGGCTACTTCTCCTATCAGGGGCTAGGCCGTGCCGAGGATCCGTTCTTCACGGTCAAGGTGGTCAACGTCTCGGCGATCTGGCCGGGCGCCACCGCGGCGGAAATGCAGGCCCAGGTCGCCGACCCCATCGAGAAAAAGCTGCAGGAACTGCCGTATTTCGAGAAAGTGCAGACCTATTCGAAACCGTCATTCACCGCGATGCAGGTCACATTCAAGGATTCGACCCCGCCCAGCGATGTGCCCTACCTTTTCTATTTGCTGCGCAAGAAGCTCGCCGATGTGCAGGGCCAGCTGCCGGCCGGCCTGCTCGGCCCCACCGTCAACGACGAGTTCAGCGACGTCGATTCCATTCTCTATATGATGACCGGCGACGGCGCCGACTTCGCGCAATTGAAGAAAGCCGCCGAAGGCATGCGCCAGCGGCTCCTCAAGGTGCCCGGAGTGACGAAAGTCAATCTCTACGGTGCCCAGGAAGAACGGATTTTCGTCGAGTTCTCGCATGCCAAGCTGGCGACGCTCGGTATCACGCCGCAGGCGCTGTTCGATTCGCTCGCCAAACAGAACAATGTGGTGCCGGCCGGCACGGTGGAAACCTCGTCGCAGCGCGTGCCGCTGCGCGTCACCGGCGCGCTCGACGGCGCCAAGGCCGTCGCCGAAACGCCGGTCGAAAGCAACGGCCGGGTATTTCGTCTGGGCGATATCGCCACCGTCACCCGCGGCTTCGTCGATCCGCCGACCTTCGTGGCGCGCCAGGAAGGCCAGCCGGCGCTCGGCATCGGCGTGGTCACCGCCAAGGGCGCCAACATCCTGGAACTCGGCAAGGAGGTCGAGAACGCCACCAATGAATTCATGAAGGCGGTGCCGCAGGGCATCAATGTCAAGCAGATCGCCGACCAGCCGAAGGTGGTCGAGCGCGCCGTCGGCGAGTTCGTGCGGTCGTTCATCGAGGCGCTGGCGATCGTGCTGTTTGTCAGCTTCGTCGCACTGGGTTGGCGCACCGGCATCGTGGTGGCGCTGTCGGTGCCGCTGGTGCTGGCGATCGTGTTCATCGTGATGAATGCGATGTCGATCGACCTGCACCGGATCACGCTCGGCGCGCTGATCATCGCGCTCGGGCTGTTGGTCGACGATGCCATCATCGCGGTCGAGATGATGGTGGTGAAGATGGAACAGGGCTGGGACCGCGTGCGCGCGGCGGCCTTTGCCTGGGAATCCACCGCATTCCCGATGCTGACGGGAACGCTGGTCACCGCCGTCGGTTTTCTTCCAATCGGCTTTGCCAATTCGGCGGTCGGCGAGTATGCCGGCGGCATTTTCTGGATCGTGGCGATCGCGCTGGTGGCCTCCTGGTTCGTCGCGGTGATCTTCACGCCCTATATCGGCGTCAAGCTGCTGCCCAACATCACCGTCAGCCACAACCACGATCCGCATGCGGTGTACGAAACCCGCTTCTATCGGATCCTGCGCGGCATGATCCAATGGTGCGTCGACCATCGGGTCAAGGTGGTGGTGGCGACGGTGGCCGTTTTCGCGCTCTCGATCGTCGGATTCGGTCGAGTGCAGCAGCAGTTTTTTCCGCTGTCGGAACGGCCGGAACTGTTCCTGCAGCTGCGGTTGCCCGAGGGGACCGCGTTCAACGTCACCGAAAAATCCGTGAAAACGGCCGAAGCCCTGTTGAAGGACGACAAGGACATCTCGACCTATACCGCGTATGTCGGCCAGGGCTCGCCGCGCTTCTGGCTCGGGCTCAATCCGCAGCTGCCGAACGAGGCCTTCGCCGAGATCGTGATCGTCGCGAAGGATGTCGACGCGCGTGAGCGGATCAAGGCCCGCCTCGAGACGGCGGTCGGCGAGGGTGTATTGTCCGAAGCGCGCGTCCGCGTCGATCGCTTCAATTTCGGCCCGCCGGTTGGCTTTCCGGTTCAGTTCCGCGTGGTCGGCCCCGACCCCAACACCGTGCGCGACCTCGCCTACAAAGTGCGCGACGTCGTCAGGCAGAATCCGAACGTCAGGGATCCGCAACTCGACTGGAACGAGCAGTCGCCCTACCTCAAGCTGGTGGTCGACCAGGACCGCGCACGCGCCCTCGGCCTGACCCCGCAGGACGTGTCGCAGGCGCTGGCCATGCTGATCTCGGGCGCGCCGGTGACCACGATCCGCGACGGCATCGAGAAGGTCGGCGTGGTGGCCCGCGCGGTGCCGTCCGAGCGGCTCGATCTCGGTCGGGTCGGCGATCTCACCGTGACCTCGCGCAACGGCGTCGCGGTGCCGCTGACCCAGATCGCGAAAATCGAGTACGCCCACGAGGAACCGATCATCTGGCGACGCAACCGCGACATGGCGATCACGGTGCGCGGCGACGTGGTCGACGGTGTGCAGGCGCCCGATGTAACCAACCAGATATCGCCCAGGCTGCAGGAGATCCGCGACAGCCTGCCGCCGGCCTACCGGATCGAAGCGGGCGGCGCGTTCGAGGAGTCGGCCAAGGGCAATGCCTCGATCTTCGTGCTGTTTCCGCTGATGGTCCTGGTCATGCTGACTTTGCTGATGATCCAGCTGCAAAGCTTCTCGCGGCTGATCCTGGTATTCCTCACCGCACCGCTCGGCATCATCGGTGCGTCGCTGGGATTGAACATCGCCAACCAGCCGTTCGGCTTCGTGGCGCTGCTCGGGCTGATCGCGTTGGCCGGAATGATCATGCGCAACGCGGTGATCCTGGTCGACCAGATCGAGACCGACGTCGCCGCCGGCCTGACCCGCAAGGAAGCCATCGTCGAGGCCACCGTACGGCGTGCCCGCCCGGTGGTGCTGACCGCGCTGGCGGCGATTCTCGCCATGATCCCGCTGTCGCGCTCGGCGTTCTGGGGCCCGATGGCGATTACCATCATGGGCGGCCTGTTCGTTGCCACCTTCCTGACCCTGCTGTACCTGCCGGGACTCTACGCACTCTGGTTCCGCAAAAGCCTGGAGGAACGCGGCACGGGCGAGAAAGTTGACGTTGCGCCGCAGCATGAGGGCGAGAAGCAGCTCGCATTTCCGCTTGCCCAGGCCGCGGAATAATTGAACATTTGAGCAGATCGAGTCTCGACATGACGCTGGTTTCTGAACACATCGAACCTGACACGCGGGAACGGATTCTCGTGGTGGCGGAGCGTTTGTTTCGCGAAATCGGCTATCAAAAGACCACCGTGGCCGACATTGCCAAGGCGTTGCGGATGAGCCCGGCCAACGTCTATCGCTTCTTCGATTCGAAAAAGGCGATCCATCAGGCCGTGGCGCGCGTCCTGATGGGGGAGGTTGAGGAGGCGGCGCAGGCGATCGCGGCGCGGCCTGGGCCGGCGATCGGCCGTCTGCGCGAGTTGCTGTCGACCATTCACCACATGAACGGCGAGCGCTATGTCGGCGATTCCAAACTGCACGAGATGGTCGCGATCGCGATGGAGGAGAACTGGGACGTCTGCGACGCGCATATCCAGCTGATCGGCGAGATCATCGGCGCCGTCATTGGCCAGGGTGTGGCTTCCGGCGAATTCGAGGTCGTGGACGTGCCACTGGCTGCGACCTGCACCTGCATGGCAATGATGCGATTCTTCCACCCGCAGATGATAGCCCAATGCATCGACAAGCCGAGCCCGACGCTCGACCAGATGATTGATTTTATTCTTTCCGGCCTCGTGCCGCGGGGCCGGCAGTCAGCCTTGTAGGGAGGCAAAGCGCGCTTGCGCGTGCCCGTCATTCTTGTTTCAAGGAAATAGTAGGCACCCCGTCGGGCGCGCATTCGCGCGATCCGGTGGTTTGCCCACCCGACGAAGGAAAAACACGTGGACGCAAAAGCCCCGAAGGACTTGCATTTTTACGAGCCGGCCAACGGCCACGGTCTCAAGCACGATCCCTTCAACGCCATCATCGCTCCGCGACCGATCGGCTGGATTTCGTCGCGGGATGCCAAGGGCCATGTCAACCTCGCGCCCTACAGCTTCTTCAATGCCTTCAACTACCACCCGCCGATCATCGGTTTTTCCTCGACTTCCTGGAAGGATAGCGTCCAGAATATTCAAGAGACCGGCGAGTTCGTCTGGAATCTCGCCACCATGGATTTGGCGCAGCAGATGAATGCCACCGCGGCCCATGTCGCCCGCGACGTCAACGAATTCAGCATCGCCGGGCTGACCGCGGTGCCCGGCAAGCTCGTCAACGTGCCCCGGGTCGGGGAAAGCCCGGTTTCTTTCGAATGCAAGGTGTCGCAAATCATCCAGCTGCAGGGCGCCGACGGCAGGAAAGCGCAGGCTTGGCTCACCCTCGGCGAGGTGGTCGCCGTCCACATCGACAAGGCCTTCATCAAGGACGGCGTCTACCAGACGGCGCTGGCGCACCCGATCGTGCGCGCCGGCCGCCAGGGCGACTATTTCGAGATCAAGCCGGAGAACATGTTCGAGATGAAGCGGCCGGATTGATTCCTCTCCCTCTCCCCGCTCTCGCGAGGAGAGGTGAAACGAGTTCGACCGCCCCGCCTTTTGGCCGTTAGCGGGTTCCTTTGCGCCTTGGATTAATTTCGCTCTGTTTTCATTGCGAAGTGGTCAGCTGATGCCCACGTTTTCATAAGTTGGTCCGTTAAGCGAAAACGTCGACGGCTGGGCTGGCCGCCGCTCCGACCATGAGGACGACGCCATGACCTCCCAAAACTTCCGCCGCGATTACATCACCAAGCCGATCTTCTCCTGGGCGCGCGGCGTGTTGCCGGCGATGTCCGACACCGAGCGCGAGGCGCTGGAGGCCGGCGATGTCTGGTGGGACGCCGACCTCTTCACCGGCAATCCGGACTGGGCGAAACTGCTGGCGGTCGCGCCGGCGACGCTGACGCCGGAGGAGCAGGCGTTCCTGGGCGGCCCAGTCGACGAACTCTGCGCCATGCTCGACGACTGGAAGATCAACTGGGAATGGCGCGACCTGCCGCCCGAGGTGTGGGGCTTCATCAAGCGCGAAAAATTCTTCGGCATGATCATTCCGAAGGAGTATGGCGGGCTCGGCTTCTCGCCCTACGCGCATTCCGAAGTGGTCCGAAAATTGTCTTCACGGTCGCTGACCGCCGCCGTCACGGTGATGGTGCCCAATTCCTTGGGGCCCGGCGAACTCCTGATGCGCTTCGGCACCCCGGATCAGCAGCTGCGATGGCTGCCGCGTCTCGCCGACGGCCGCGAGATTCCGTGCTTCGGGTTGACCAGTCCAGAAGCGGGCTCCGACGCCGCCTCGATGGTCGACAGCGGCATCATCTGCAAGGGGAATTTCGACGGCAAGGAAGTGCTCGGCCTGCGGCTCAACTGGCACAAGCGCTACATCACGCTCGGCCCGGTCGCGACGCTGCTCGGTCTCGCCTTCAAGGCCTACGATCCGGATCATCTGGTCGGCACCAGGGAAGAACTCGGCATCACGGTGGCGCTGATCCCGACCGATTTGCCCGGTGTCGAGATCGGCCGGCGCCATCTGCCGTCGATGCAGGTGTTCCAGAACGGTCCCAACAAGGGGCACGATGTGTTCATCCCGATGGACTACATCATCGGCGGCGAGGCGCGCCTCGGCCAGGGCTGGAAAATGCTGATGACGGCGCTCGCCGCCGGGCGCGGCATCTCGCTGCCCTCGCTGTCGGCGGCGGGGGCGGCTTACGCCGCGCGCACATCAGGCGCCTACGCGCGAATCCGCGAGCAGTTCAACGTGCCGATCGGCAAGTTTGAAGGCATCGAGGAGCCGCTGGCCCGCATCGCCGGCACCGCCTATCTGCTCGACGCGGCGCGGCGGCTGACCTGTGCCGCGCTCAACCAGGGCCATCATCCCGCGGTCATTTCCGGCATCATGAAGCTGCATGCTACGGAAAGGATGCGGATCGCGATCGACGACGCCATGGACATCCATGGCGGCAAGGCCGTGATCGATGGCCCGCAGAATTACCTGGGCAGCCTCTACCGCTCGGTGCCGGTCGGCATCACCGTGGAGGGCGCCAATATCCTGACCCGCAACCTGATCGTGTTCGGGCAGGGCGCGATCCGCGCGCATCCTTATCTGCTGGCGGAGATGAATGCGCTCGGCGAATCGGATCGAGCGAAGGGGCTCGACGCCTTCGACACCGCGTTCTGGCAGCATGTCGGCCACAGCGTCACCACGCTGTTCCGCGCGTGGGGCCGCAACTGGAGCGGCGGCCTGTTCGCACCGACGCCGGATGCCGGCGACGCCACCGGGTTCTATCGCCAGCTGTCGCGCTATTCCTCGGCCTTCGCGCTGTGCGCCGACATGGCGCTGCTCACGCTCGGCGGGGCGCTGAAGCGCAGGGAAATGCTGTCGGCGCGGTTCGGCGATATTCTCTCCGAACTCTATCTGCTCTCCGCCGCCCTGAAGCGCTGGCAGGACGAGGGTCGGCAGCAAGCGGATTTCGCAGCCCTCGAATGGTGCATGGCGAGCGGCTTCCGCACCATCGAAAACCGCTTTGCGGAAATTCTGGCCAACCTGCCCAACCGCTTCGTCGCCATCATCCTGAAATTCGTGATCCAGCCGTTCGGCGCCCGCGTGCTCGGACCTTCGGATCGCGTAGTGCACCGCTGTGCCCAGCTGGTGCTGGAACCGTCGGCGGCGCGCGAGCGGCTGACGGCGGATCTGTCGCATGTCGATGACGACGGCGGCGTGGCGCGGCTGGAGAAGGCATTTCTGCTGGTCACTTCAGCCGAGGAGATCGCCAAGAGGATGCGCGCGGCCCGCATCAAGCACTGGAAGGAAGCGGTGAAGAGGGGCGTCATCACCCAGACCGAGGGGGATAAGATTGCGGCTGCCCAGGAAGCGGTCGCCAAGGTGATCGAAGTCGACGACTTCGCGCCGGAATCGCTGTCGCCGATTTACAGGAAGCCCGCCGATGTGCATCAGTTCTTCCAGGAATTGGGCGAACAGCGGGCGGCAAGCTGATGGCGCGACCGGTCTACATCATCGACGGCAGCCGGACGCCGTTCCTGAAAGCGCGTTCCGGCCCGGGGCCGTTCACCCCCGTCGACCTCGCAGTGCAGTGCGGACGGCCATTGCTGGCCCGGCAACCCTTTGCGCCGAATGCGTTCGATCAGGTGATCCTCGGCTGCGTCAATGTCATTGCCGACGAGATGAATCCGGCCCGCGTCGCCGCCCTGCGGCTCGGCATGGGCGAAGCGATGGTGGCGTTCACGGTGCAGATCAATTGCGGCTCCGGCATGCAGTCGATCGACACCGGCTACCGCTACATCCGCGAAGGCAATTCGGACCTAATCCTCGCCGGCGGCGCCGAAGCCCTTAGTCATGCGCCGCTGGTCTGGCCGCAGCAGGGCGTGCGCTGGTTCGCAGGCTTGGCCGGCGCCAAGGGCATCGTCGCCAAGCTCGGGGCGCTCGCCAAGACCCGCCCCAGCTATTTCAAACCCGTTATCGGCCTCGAGCGCGGGCTGACCGATCCGATCACCGAGCTGAACATGGGTCAGACCGCCGAAAAGGTCGGCTATCTCTTCGGTATTGCGCGGGCGCAATCGGATTTCTATGCTTCCGAAAGCCACAAGCGGCTCGCCAACGCGCAGGCGCAAGGCTGGCTCAAGGGCGAGGTCGAAACCGCCTTCGCGCGCGACGGCAGGTTTTATGATCACGACGACGGGGTGCGGCCGGATTCCACGCCGGAAAAATTGGCGGGCCTGAAGCCGGTGTTCGAACGGCCCTGGGGCCAGGTCACACCGGGCAATTCCTCGCAGATCACCGATGGCGCATCCTGGGTCATCCTGGCTTCGGAGGAGGCGGTCAATAAGCACGGGCTGACGCCGAAGGCGGTGATCGTCGACAGCCAGTGGTCGGCGCTCGATCCCTCGATCATGGGCCTCGGGCCGGTGCTGTCGGCGACTGAACTCCTGAAGCGCCATAAGCTGTCGCTCGGGGACATCGAAACCTGGGAACTGAACGAGGCATTTGCGGCCCAGGTGCTGGGATGTCTCGCCGCCTGGAACGACGACAAGTTCTGCCGCGAGATTTTGGGGCTCGACGGCGCTGCCGGTCAGATCGACCACGCGAAACTCAATGTCGACGGCGGCGCCATCAGCCTCGGTCACCCTGTCGGCTGCAGCGGCAACCGCATCGTGCTGCATCTCGTCAACGCGATGAAGCGGCTGGGAACGAAACGCGGCATCGCCACCGAATGCATCGGCGGCGGGTTGGGCGGCGCCATGCTGATCGAGACGGTGTGATCATGGAAAGCAGGATCATGAACCTTCTCGGCGACCGCGTACTCGAACTCGGACCCAGGCCCGGGCCCGACAGCCCCTACCGCCAGTTCAGGCTGACCCGCGACGTCGACGGCATCGCCTGGCTGCTGTTCGACCGCGCGGGCGCCAGCGCCAACACGCTGTCGGCCGATCTGCTCGAGGAACTCGAACTGGTGCTGGCGGCGCTGGAAACTCAGCGCCCCACCGGGCTTGTCATCCGCTCGGCGAAGCCATCCGGTTTCATCGCCGGCGCCGACGTCAACGAATTCCGAGGCGCCGCCGATCCGTGGCCGGTCGAGATCGCCATCGGCCGCGCCCATGCGGTGATCGACCGGCTCGAAGGCCTGAAAATTCCGACCGTCGCCGTGATTCATGGCTTCTGCCTCGGCGGCGGCCTCGAGGTCGCGCTGGCCTGTCAGTCGCGCATCGCCGTCGAGGGCGCGCGCTTCGGCTTTCCGGAAGTGATGCTCGGCCTGCATCCCGGCCTTGGCGGCACCGTTCGCTTCACTAGGCTGGTCAACCCGATGCAGGCGATGACCCTGATGCTGACCGGCAAGACCATCGACGCCCGCAAGGCGAAGTCGCTCGGGCTGGTCGACGCGGTGGCGGAGGAACGGCACGTTCGCAATGCCGTGCGGGATGCCGTGTTCGGCCGTTTGAAGCGCGCCAGACCGGGGCCGTTGAATGCGATCCTGAGCCTCGGTCCGGTCAGGGGATTGCTTGCCAAGCGCATGCGCGCCGAGGCCGGCAAGGCTGCACCCCGTGAACATTATCCCGCGCCCTATGCGCTGATCGATCTGTGGGAGCAGCATGGCGACGACAAGGTCGCGATGCTGCGGGCAGAAAGGCCCTCGTTCGCCAAATTGATGGTGACGCCGACGGCGCAAAATCTGATCCGGGTGTTCTTCCTGCGCGAGCAGATGAAGAAGCTCGCCGGCAGCGGCAACAGGATCGCGCACGTCCACGTCATTGGCGCCGGCGCGATGGGTGGCGACATCGCAGCTTGGTGCGCCAGCCAGGGTTTTCGCGTCACGCTGGCTGACATGAAGCCGGAGCCGGTCGCCGGCGCCATCAAGCGCGCATCCGATCTCTTCAGCAAGATCCTGCGCAAACGCACCGACATCCGCGACGCGCTGGATCGGCTGGTGCCCGATATGGACGGCGAGGGTGTCCGCAACGCCGATCTGATCATCGAGGCGGTGCCGGAGAAGCTCGAGCTGAAACAGAAGATCTACGCCGCGCTGGAGCCACGGATGAAGGCCGGCGCGATCCTCGCCACCAACACGTCGAGCATTCCGCTGCAGGATCTTCGCGCCACGCTGACAAGACCCGAGCGGCTGTTCGGCCTGCACTTCTTCAATCCGGTGTCGCGGCTGCAACTGGTCGAGGTCGTCAGCCACGACGGCAGCGATCCCGAAATGCTCAAGCAAGCGCTGGCCTTTGTCGGCGCCATCGACCGGCTGCCGCTGCCGGTCAAAAGCTCGCCGGGCTTTCTCGTCAACCGCGCGCTGACGCCTTACATGCTGGAGGCGATGGTGATGCTGGATCAGAAAATCGACAAGTCTGTGATAGATGTCGCGGCGGTAAAGTTCGGGATGCCGATGGGGCCGATCGAGTTGGCCGATCAGGTCGGGCTCGATATCTGTCTCGATGTCGGCGACATGCTGCGCTCGAAATTCGGCGACTCTCTGCCGCCCACGCCGGCCTGGCTGCGCGAGAAGGTGGCAAAAGGCGAACTCGGCCGCAAGACCGGCAAGGGGTTTTACCTCTGGAGGGACGGCAAGGCCGACAAGAGCGCGGTGGCGCTGTCGATGCCGGAGCCGACAGATGAAATGATCGACCGGCTGGTGCTTCCGATGTCGAATGTCTGCGTCGCGGCGTTGCGCGAAGGCATCGTCGACGATGCTGACACGGTCGACGGCGCCATGATCTTCGGCACCGGCTATGCGCCGTTCCGCGGCGGCCCACTGAATTATGCGAGGACACGTGGAGTCGAGAACGTGGTGTCGACCCTGCATGCGCTGGCGGATAAGTTCGGCGACCGGTTCGCGCCGGACGCCGGCTGGGAAACGTTCAAGTGACCGACGCCAAGGCCGGTTATGCGCCGCTCAATGCGACACCGAGCCGCGTGGCGATCTCTGCATCCGCACGCTGGCGATGCCGGCCGACACCAATGCGAACGGCGACATTTTCGGCGGCTGGCTGCTCAGCCAGATGGACGTCGGCGGCGGCGTGTTCGCGTCCAAAGTTGCAAAATCGCGCACCGTGACGGTAGCGATCGAAGCGATGAATTTCCGCAAGGCCGTTTAGGTCGGCGATCTCGTTTCGGTGCACGCCAATCTGGTCCGCGTCGGCCGAACCTCAATCACCGTCCACCTCGAGGCCTGGGTGCTGCGCCGCAAGGAGATGCTGTCGATCCTGGTGACCGACAGCAATTTTACCTATGTCTCGATCGACGATCACGGGCAGCCGCAGGTCATCAAGCGCGATCAGCCGCCGATCTCGGCCTAAGGGCGGGACTTATGAATCAAACGGAATCACGACCGCTTCGAGCCCAAAGCGGGCTGATCACGTCATCTCTTGCGCGCCACGATGTAGGGACGGGTGTCGTTGCCCTTGGTTGCGTGGCTTTCAGTGGCGCGAATTTCGAAGCCTGCGGCGCACATAAGCTGGCTCAATTCCGCAGCGCGGAAGACGTTGACATAGGGCGCCTTTCCAATCGCGCGCATCGCCGGCAACAAGGCAAGCCGGATGAGCGGGTTCATATCTCCGAGGCAGGGTGTCTTGGAGATGAACAAGCCCTTCGCTGCAAGCAAGGCATGGATGCGGCGCAGCGTGCCCGACAAATCGCGGACCAGATGGAGATAGTTGAACCCCAGAACGGCATCAAACGGCCCGTCGTCGGGCGCAAGCGCTTCTGCGGTCGCGGTGCGGAAGACAGGCGACGGGACAGGACCGGCGGGACGTTTCTCCTCGGCAATCGCGATCATTTCGGCGGAAATATCCGTCGCAAGATAGCTTTGCACATCGCCTGCAAGCCGGAGCGCCGTTGTTCCCGTTCCGCAGCCCAATTCCAGTACCCGGTCGCCTGCTCCCAGCAGGGCGCGGGTCTGGTGCAGCGTACGCTCATACCCGGCCTGATCCGCGATCGCAGACTTCGCATACTTCCGTGAGACCCGATCCCAGAAACGGGCGTCGCTCGCTGTGCTCATAGGGGAGTGCTCCTTTGCAATGCGAGCTAGCACATGCGTGGAAGAGGTAAATTGTCGAAATTTGTAGCCATGATATACGTAAATGCATGAAAGCGATTGATTGGAATCATATTCGCGCATTTCACGCGACCGCCGCAGCCGGATCCCTGTCGGCTGCGGCACGCCAGCTTGGTCTGACGCAACCCACACTGTCGCGGCAGGTTCTGGCATTTGAGGCTGATCTGGGCGTGACCTTGTTTGAACGGCTGGGTCGCAAGCTGGTGCTGACGCAGACCGGGGTGGACCTGCTCGATCATATCCGCATCATGGGTGACGCGGCGGATTCCGTCGCTCTGGCTGCCAGCGGTCGGGTACAGGAGATTAGCGGGCGGGTCTGCATCTCCGCCGCCGATACCTTTTCCGCTTATATTCTTCCCGAGTTCGCGTATCAGATCAGAAGCCCCGCAGATCAATATCGTGATCGTCGCCGCAAATGAACTCAGCAACCTGCATCGCAGGGAAGCCGACATAGCTATCCGCCATGTGCCTCCCGACCGGTCCGGCCTGATCGGCCAGCATATCCGCGATACCGAAGCGTGCTTCTATGCGTCAGAAGACTGGGTTGCCCGGAATGGCCTGCCCAATGGTCCGGCCGATTTGGCCAAAGCGGGTCTGATCGGCTTCGATGATACGGCGCGCTTTTCCGGCTATCTGCGCGAGGTCGGCATCCCAATGGAAGCCGCTGATTTCCGGCTCGTCTCGGATTCCGCGGTCGTGGTCTGGGAAATGGTCAAGCGCGGGATGGGCGTGGCGGCGATGCTGCGCGAAGTAGCCGAGCGGACGCCAGGAGTGATCAATCTGTTGCCGGACATGACGTCGATTTCCGTGCCGATCTGGCTCGTCACCCACCAGGAATTGCAGTCCAGTCCGCGCATCCGACTGGTCCACCGGATTCTGGCCGAGGAGTTGGCCCGGATGTAGGGGCCGGTCTCCCTAGAATTCAGCCTATCGTTTCGATGCACGCTCGCCGCCAGCGTTGCGGCCGGTGTAGATGCGGGTCAAGGGCTGCCGCGCGCTGTCAGCCGCGCCCAAGAATGTTTCAGCGCCGGCGTCCGCGCCTTCGGTCAGGGAAATGCCAATGTGCCCTGTCATGCGGCGTTCGTTTCGCCGCTCCCGGAAACCGCTGTGACCATCGGCTGGGCGTCCGCCTTGGTCTGGTCGATGCATAGTTTGAGCGCCTCGCCAACGCTGGTCGCGACGAGATCTACTTTCACTTCGCTGCGCAGACGCTCCAGGCCGGCGGCATCGATATCCTTCATCCAGTATCCCAGAATAATCGTCGCCTTCGGCAATTTGCGCCGCAGGCGCCGCACCGCGTAACGCATGTGCGCGGACGCGTTGGCGTCAAGGTAGACCAGGCAGGCGATTTTGACACCTGTGGTTTCGAGCCCGAACACCTTGGCGGTAGAAAGCGCTTCTGCTCCTTCGACACGTGCCGGCAATCCGTGCGCGGTTGAAAGCTGGCCGAGCATGGTGGCCGCCGCCTCATCGATCAGGCTGCGCCCGGCAATGCACAGTAGGGGATGCTCGCCCTGCCATTCCGCGGGCAGCATTGCTTTGTCCAGCACCGGGAGATTTTCATAGGGCGCGTCATCCGGCAGGCTTTCGACCGCGGAAGTAGCTTCCGCGTCGATGGTCGCGCGCGCGTTGGGCGGCGCACGGTCGTCATGATCAGCGAGATTGCTGGCAAATTCATTGACGGCGTCGCGGATCTTGGACAGCCGTTCGGGATCGAGCGCGCCGCGCTCGGCATCGATCTGGGCGAGTTGCAGACCCTTCAGGGCGACCTCATCGTAATAGGAAACGAGCGACCGTTCTTTGAGGAATTCCTCGGCCTTTTCGGACGCCTCGGTCGGATCTCCGGCCAGCATGCGTTGGTAGAAGATTTCGGGCGGAGACAGCGCCGGCCGATCTCCGAACATCACATCGAGAAATTCCAGCCGTTCGACATGGCGTCCGAGCACGACGAGGCAAACCGTCAGCGGTGTCGCGAGCACCAGCCCGATCGGACCCCACAGCGCCGTCCAGAACGTGGCCGACGCGACGACGGCAACTGGTGAAAGCCCTGCGCTGCGGCCGGAAACCATTGGTTCGATCACATGCCCGACGATGGGCTCGACAATGACGAACAGTGCAAGCGTCCACAGCAGCATCGACCAGGTCGGATCGACGGCAACGGCCAACGCGAGCGGGAATGCCGCTCCGATGACCGCGCCGATATAGGGCACGAAGCGCAGCACGCCCGCCAGGATTCCCCACAGGATCGGGCTCGGAATTCCGATCAGCCAAAGCCCGGTGCCGATCAGCAGACCGAAAGACCCGTTGAGCAGGAGCTGAAAAAGAAACAGTCGACTGAGGCGGCTCGCCGCGTCGTCCAGCGCGGCAGTCGTCCGCTGCAGGTCATGCGAGCCCGCCAGCCGGATCAGACGGTTACGCAGGTCCTCGCGCTGCAGCAGGATGAAGATCACGAAAATGATGATGATACCTGTGGTGGCCAGGGGATTAAGCAAAGGTGAGATCAGGTTTTTCAGGCTCTCCAGCGCCCCGGGATCCGGCTGACGAACCTCCACCGGCACCGGTGGTATCGGCGTCACGGTTTTGGACGCGGCAACTTCTCCCGCTGCTGCCGGCAGAGCGCCTCCCGTGGGTTTGTCGAGTTCCTTGCTGAGGTCCTTCAGCATTCCGGACGCGCGCTCCAGAGTGCCTCGTCCGGCGGTGGTTTCGCGAAACGTCTGGATTTTCTCGCTGATCGTGGACTGATAACGCGGCAAGTCGCCCGCCAGCTGGGTGAGCTGGGTGGCGAGCAGGCTGCCGATCGCGAAGATCAGCGCGAAGGCGAAAATGACCACGCTGACGACGGCGAGCGCGCGCGGCACGCGAATGCGCTGCAGCAGCGCAACCAGCGGCGCCAGCACGAAGCTGAGCAGGATCGCCAGCGCTATTGGGATGATGATCTCACGCCCGAAATACAGCGTCATGATGACCACGACGGCGAGGATAGCCGTGGCGACCGCGCCGAGCAGGGCAATGAGTTCTTCGGACGTCCGCGCCTTGAAGGGCTGTTTGATCACGATCTCCTCGGGCCCCGGGCTGCGCTTCTGGAAGTTGCCTCCATCACAACAGCCCCGTGTCGAAACGGTTCCAACCGGCGCTTTGGGGAGGTCCTCGCAGGCGCGCGGAGCGGTGCCGGCGTTGAGCGTGTCCTCTTGGTGTTGACCGAATACCGGAACCGCCGCACCATGGGAGGTCCCGAGGTGCCCTGTGACCGGCCTGACACACCGCCAATCCGAAATTCTCAATATCGCCCGCGCGTTCGGCCGGGTGATGGTAGAAGATCTTGCCCGGCGTTTCGAGGTTTCGGCGCAGACCATCCGCAAGGATCTCAACGATCTCTGCGACCGCCGTTCGCTGACCCGGATTCACGGCGGCGCCATCATTGCATCCGGGGTCGAGAACTTGGCCTACGAAGCCCGCCGCTTTGTCGCCGCCGAGGAGAAGAAGGCGATCGGGGCGGCCGCCGCGGCGCAGATTCCAAACGGCTGCTCGCTGTTCATCAACATCGGCACCACGACCGAAGAGGTCGCCAGCGCGCTGACCTCGCACCAGGACCTGCTGGTTATCACCAACAATCTCAATGTCGCGATGCTGCTGTACCGGCATCCGCGCATCGAGGTGATCGTGGCCGGCGGCGCGGTGCGCCGCGCCGACGGTGCGGTGATCGGCTCGACCGCGATCAGCCTGATAGGCCAGTTCAAGGTCGATTACGCCATCATCGGCGCTTCCGCGATCGACGAGGAGGGCGCGCTGCTGGATTTCGACTATCGCGAAGTGCAGGCGGCGCAGGCCATCATCGCCAACGCCCGCAGCGTGATGCTGGTCGCCGACTCGACCAAGCTGCGCCGCAGCGCGCCGGTCCGCATCGCCCATCTCAGCCAGATTCAGACGTTCGTTACCGACGCGGCCCTGCCGGCGGGAATTGCCAGCATCTGCCAACACAGGGGCATCGAAGTGATCGAGGCGATGCGGAATCGGTCAGCCGATATCGACGAGCCCGGGCCCGAGTCGGCGTCGACCGTGACGCGCCTGCGCTAACCCGCTCCGCGTCATGCCCCGCGAAGGCGGGGCATCCAGCGAATCGCTGACGTTGGAGCTTGAGCCGAGGAGGCCGCGGCGTACTGGATCGTCCGCCGGAGACTGTCGGGCGGCGCCTTGCGCCGACCCGTTGGCGGGCGATGACATCGAGTGCTATCCCCTTTTCACTTGCTTTCGTTTTCCTTTGTGATTTATTCAAAACCGAAAGCGAAATCGCCAAAGCGAATAGGCGAGCGCCGGGGAAGCGTCCGTTGGACCAGATTTTCGACCTCGCAATCATTGGTGGCGGTATCAACGGCTGCGGTATCGCGCGCGATGCGGCGGGCCGGGGCCATTCCGTTTTTCTTTGCGAAATGAATGACTTGGCCAGCGGGACGTCGTCCTGGTCGACCAAACTGGTACATGGCGGCCTGCGCTACCTCGAATACTACGAGTTTCGTCTGGTGCGCGAGGCGCTGATCGAGCGCGAGATCCTCTGGCGGATCGCCCCCCACATCATCCGCCCCCTGCGTTTCGTCTTGCCGCACCATTCCGGATTGCGTCCGGCCTGGCTGCTACGGCTAGGGTTGTTTCTGTACGACCATATCGGCGGCCGGCATCTGCTGCCGCCGACTCGCTCGGTCGACCTGACCCGGGATGAGGTGGGAAAGCCGCTGGTGCGCAACCGCTACACCCGGGCCTTCGAATATTCCGACTGTTTCGTCGACGACGCGCGTCTCGTGGTTCTCACCGCGCGCGACGCGGCCGATCGCGGCGCCGAGATCCGTACCCGCACCCGGGCGGTCGAGATCCGGCAGGCCGACGGCATCTGGCAACTGACGGTCGAAGACACCGCGACCGGGACGCGCTCGACGATCAAGGCGCGCGCGCTGGTCAATGCCGGCGGTCCCTGGGTCGAGGACGTGCTGCGATCGGGCGCCGGCTTCAACGCGCGCGCCAAGGTGCGGCTGGTCCAGGGCTCTCACATCGTGGTGCGAAAGCTCTACGCGCACGACCGCGCCTACATGTTCCAGAACAGCGACGGCCGCATCGTATTCGTCATTCCCTATCAGGATGATTTTACGCTGATCGGTACCACCGATCGCGATTTCGACGGCGACCCTTCAAAGGTGAAGGCCTCGACCGAGGAGATTAAATATCTCTGCGATTCCGTCAGCGAGTATTTGGCAAAGCCGGTCAGCCCGGAGGATGTGGTCTGGACTTTTGCCGGCGTGCGTCCGCTCTATGACGACGGCGCCAGCGAGGCCAAGGCGGCCACCCGCGATTACGTGTTCGAGCTCGACGCCCCCGGCGGCGCACCGCTGCTGTCGATCTACGGCGGCAAGATCACCACCTATCGCCGCCTCGCCGAGGAGGCGCTCGAACGTCTTGCGCCGTATTTGGGCAACAGCAAGGCCAAGGAAGGCTGGACCGGTAAATCGCCGCTGCCCGGCGGCGACATGGACGTCTCGGCGGTTGCGGCGCTGACGGCCGAATTGATGCGGAACCATCCGTTCCTGACACAAGCCCATGCCAGCCGGCTGGCGCATGCCTATGGCACCCGCGCGCGCAAACTGCTCGCCAACGCGAAGTCGCTTGCCGATCTCGGTCACTCCTTCGGCGCGGGTTTGACCGAGAGCGAAGTCAGATACCTGATGGCTTCGGAGTGGGCCCGCACCGCCGAGGATGTTGTCTGGCGTCGGACCAAACTTGGATTGCGATTGTCGACCGGCGAAATCGCCGCTCTTGAAGAGTGGATCGCCGCCAACCACGTTCCCTCCGGACGTCCCTTGCGGAAAGCAGGAGGGCGGGCATGACCGTTACGCTCCAAAACGTCACGCGCACAGTCGACGGCATTCCTGCCATTCGCGACGTCTCGCTGACACTCGATCGCGGCACATTGAGCGTACTGCTCGGGCCGACGCTGGCAGGCAAGACCTCGATCATGCGGCTGCTGGCCGGTCTTGACAAGCCGACATCAGGCCGGGTGCTGGTGGACGGCCAGGATGTCACCGGCTTCGACGTGCGCAAGCGCTCGGTCGCGATGGTCTATCAGCAGTTCATCAATTATCCGTCGCTGTCCGTCTATGAAAACATCGCGTCCCCGCTGCGGGTGCAGGGCAAGCCGCGCGCGGAAATCGAGCGCCGCGTGCAGGAGGCAGCAAGGCTCCTGAAGCTCGAGCCCTATCTCAACCGCACGCCGTTGCAATTGTCCGGCGGCCAGCAGCAGCGCACCGCGATCGCCCGCGCGCTTGTAAAGGGCGCTGACCTGGTGCTGCTCGACGAACCGCTCGCCAATCTCGATTACAAGCTGCGCGAGGAATTGCGCACCGAGCTACCGCGCATCTTCGAAGCCTCCGGCGCGATCTTCGTCTATGCCACCACCGAGCCTTCCGAAGCGCTGCTGCTGGGCGGCCGCACCATCTGCATGTGGGAAGGCGAGATCCTGCAGTCCGGCGATACTGCCAAAGTCTATCGCCATCCCGACACGCTGCGCGTCGCCCAGGTATTTTCCGATCCGCCGCTCAACATCGTCGGCATCGAGAAGCACAACGGCTCGGTTCAGTATGCCGGCGGCGTGCGGGCGCCCGCCACGGGCCTCTACGCCGGTCTTGGCGACGGCGCCTACCGGGTCGGCTTCCGCGCCCACCAGCTCGAAGTCGCCGCCGGCATTGCCGGCCGCCATGCCTTCCACGCCACCGTGACGGTGACCGAAATCACCGGTTCGGAAAGCTTTGTGCATCTCAACCGCGACGCCTCAAACTGGGTCGCGGTGCTGCAGGGCGTGCATGAATTCGAACCCGGTCACGTGCTCGACGCGGTGCTCGATCCCGACAATGTCTTCGTGTTCGACGCGGCCGGCCGCCTGGTGGCGTCGCCACGCATTGCGTTTTCAAGCGGAGTGGTTGGCGGTTCGCGTGAAGAAAACGCGTCAACAAATGAAGGCCTGTGAGGGAGATGCCGCATGGCCCGCATTGACCTCGTCGATCTCGCGCATTCCTATGGCGGCAATCTCGCTCCCCCCGAATCCTTTGCCCTGAAACCTGTCACCATGACCTGGCGGCAGGGCGGGGCCTATGCGCTGCTCGGACCGTCCGGCTGCGGCAAGACCACGCTGCTGAATCTCATCTCCGGCATCGTCACGCCGTCACGCGGAAAAATCCTGTTCGACGGCGCCGACATCACGCCGCTGTCGACCCAGAAGCGCAACATCGCCCAGGTGTTCCAGTTCCCGGTGATCTACGACACCATGACGGTCGGACAAAACCTGGCGTTTCCGTTGAAGAACCGCGGCGTGCCGAAGACGGAGATCGACGCGCGGGTGGCTGACATCGCCAAGCTGCTCGACCTCACGCCCTGGCTCGAACGCAAGGCGACGCGTCTTACCGCCGACGCCAAGCAGAAGATATCGCTCGGCCGCGGGCTGGTGCGCTCCGACGTCGCCGCCGTGCTGTTCGACGAGCCGCTGACGGTGATTGATCCCGAACTGAAATGGCAGTTGCGCTCGAAGCTCAAGGCGTTGCATCGCGAGCTCGATCTTACCATGATCTATGTCACCCACGACCAGACCGAGGCGCTGACATTCGCCGATACCGTTGTCGTGATGCATGACGGCCGCGTGGTGCAGAGCGGCACGCCGGCGGAACTGTTCGACAAGCCCGCCCATACCTTCGTCGGCTATTTCATCGGCTCGCCCGGCATGAACATCGTGCCGGCCGAGGTGCGCGGCCGCGAGGCCCGGATTGACGGCCACACCATCCGGCTCGACCGCAACTATGACGGCCTGCCGCCGGGTGCGAAGATCGAGATCGGCGTGCGCCCGGAATTCGTCGACGTCGCGGCACCCGGCTCCGGCCTGCTGTCCGCCACCATCGAGCGGATCGACGATCTCGGCCGCGTCCGCTTCGCGCGCGTCCGGGTCGGCGATGCGAAATTCGCCGCACGGGTGCCGCCGGGATTCTCGGCTTCCGGCAACGAGGCCGGACTGCGGTTCGATCCCAGCCGCGTTCATGTCTACGCCGACAGCCTCCTGGTCGAGGGGAAATAATGGACAAGACCGTCAATCAGAAAGCCTGGTTCCTGGTGCTGCCGGTGTTCCTGATCGTGGCGTTCTCCGCGATCCTGCCGCTGATGACGGTCGTCAATTATTCGATGCAGGACACGTTCGGCAACAATCAGTTCTTCTGGAACGGCGTCGGCTGGTTCAAGGAGCTGCTCGATCCCACCACCGATCTCGGCGGACGCTTTCTGGCGTCGCTCGGGCGCAACCTGTTTTTCTCCGCGGTGATTCTCGCCATCGAGGTCCCGCTCGGCATCGTTGTGGCGCTATCGATGCCGCGCGAGGGCTGGCGGGTCGCCGCCTGCCTCGTCATCATGGCGCTGCCGCTCTTGATTCCATGGAACGTGGTCGGCACCATCTGGCAGATCTTCGGCCGGCCCGATATCGGCCTGATGGGCTATGCGCTCAACAGCATCGGCATCAACTACAACTACGTCTCCAACGAGTTCGACGCCTGGGCCACCGTCATCGTGATGGATGTCTGGCACTGGACCAGCCTGGTGGCGCTGTTGTGCTACGCCGGCCTGAAATCGATTCCCGACGCCTATTACCAGGCGGCCCAGATCGACGGCGCGTCGCGTTGGGCGGTGTTTACCGCCATTCAATTGCCGAAGATGAACCGCGTACTGCTGATCGCGGTGCTGCTGCGCTTCATGGACAGTTTCATGATCTATACCGAGCCGTTCGTGGTGACCGGCGGCGGGCCGGGCAACTCGACCACCTTCGTTTCGATCGAGCTGGTCAAGATCGCACTCGGCCAGTTCGATCTCGGCAAGGCCGCGGCGTTGTCACTGGTCTACAACCTCATCATCCTCATCGTGTGTTGGATATTCTACACCGTCATGACCAATGCCGGCGCCGAGCGCGCGCCCGAAAAGGGAGTCGCATGATGCATTCGATTCCCGGACGCCGCATCATTCTCTCGCTGTTCCTGATCTTCCTGCTGCTGCCGATCTACTGGCTGGTCAACATGAGTTTCAAGACCAACACCGAGATCGTGACCACCATGACGCTGTGGCCGCATCAGCCGACGCTGGCCAATTACATGCGCATCTTCACCGACGAGAGCTGGTATTCCGGATACATCAATTCGCTGAAATATGTCGTGATCAACACCGTGCTCTCGATCTCGTTCGCGCTGCCGGCGGCCTACGCGTTTTCGCGCTACCGCTTCCTCGGCGACAAGCATCTGTTCTTCTGGCTGTTGTCGAACCGGATGGCTCCGCCGGCGGTGTTCGCGCTGCCGTTCTTCAATCTCTACTCGGCGATCAACCTGTTCGATACGCCCTGGGCGGTGGCGCTGGCGCATTGCCTGTTCAACGTGCCGCTCGCGGTCTGGATCCTCGAGGGATTTGTCTCCAGCGTGCCGCGCGAGATCGACGAGACCGCGTTTCTTGACGGCTATTCGTTCCCGCGCTTCTTCATCAAGATCCTGGTGCCGCTGATCGCGAGCGGCATCGGCGTCGCCGCGTTCTTCTGCTTCATGTTCTCCTGGGTCGAATTGCTGCTGGCGCGCACGCTGACTTCGGTAAATGCAAAACCGATTTCGGCGGTGATGACGCGCACGGTTTCGGCGTCCGGCATGGATTGGGGCCTGCTGGCCGCCGCCGGCGTCCTGACCATCATCCCCGGCGCACTGGTGATCTGGTTCGTCCGCAACTACATCGCGCGCGGTTTTGCATTGGGCAGGGTGTGATGGAGATGAACTCGTCGAAACCATCGCTTGCCTTCACCTCGCCCCGCTTGCGGGGAGAGGTCGGATTGCGAAGCAATCCGGGTGAGGGGGGCTCTCCGCGAGTCCGAGTGCGTGGAGACAGCCCCTCACCCCAACCCTCTCCCCGTAAGAACGGGGAGAGGGGGTTGCACCGTGCGTGGTTCAGGCAGGAGGGCTAACCATGGAACATATCGCATGGATGGCCTGGACGCTGCCGACCGCGATCTTCTTCGTGATGCTGGCGATGACGCTCGCGGTCATGACCTGGCTTGCCGTCGCCTATCCCGAGGCCGAGCGCGTCGGAATTCTGCGCATTCCGACGACGCGCGGCGATCGGCTGTTCATTTCTCTGATCATGACCGCCGTCATCCATCTGCTGTGGATCGGCTTTGCCGGTACCGACACGATTCTGACCATTCCGCTCGGCGAGGGAATTGAAGTTTCGAGCCTGTGGCTCGCCACCGTGATTTCGCTTGGGTCGGCCGTTGCGATTTTTCGCACCGTCTGAGCAAGCGAACCAAAGAGCAGATCCGGGACCAACCCGGGCCTGGAGTTTGTTGGTCGCTGCAACCGGAGGACTCAATATGCGACACCTGGAGAGACGGAAGAACAACTTTCTAACCAAGACCAGCACAGCTGTGCTGATCGCGGCTTCGATGACCATGGCCGCGCCTGCATTGGCGGATGACGCCACCAACCAGCGATGGATCGACAGCGAATTCCAGCCATCGACGCTGTCGAAGGCCGATCAATTGAAGGAACTGCAGTGGTTCGAGAAGGCCGCCCAGCCGTTCAAGGGCATGGACATCAACATCGTCTCGGAAACCATCACGACGCACGAGTATGAAGCCCGGACGCTCGCCAAGGCGTTCACCGAAATCACCGGCATCAAGGTCAAGCATGACCTGATCCAGGAAGGCGACGTGGTCGAGAAGCTGCAGACCCAGATGCAGTCGGGCAAGAACGTCTATGACGGCTGGATCAACGACTCCGACCTGATCGGGACGCACTTCCGCTACGGCCAGACCATCGCGCTGTCGGATTATATGGCCGGCGAGGGCAAGGACGTCACCAATCCCGGTCTTGACATCAACGACTTCATCGGCCGTTCCTTTACCACCGGACCCGACAAGAAGCTCTATCAGCTGCCGGACCAGCAGTTCGCCAACCTGTACTGGTTCCGCTATGACTGGTTCAGCAATCCGGAATACAAGGCGAAGTTCAAGGCCAAATACGGCTATGACCTCGGCGTGCCCGTCAACTGGTCGGCCTATGAAGACATCGCTGACTTCTTCACCAACGACATCAAGGAGATCAACGGCGTCAAGGTCTATGGCCACATGGACTATGGCAAGAAGGACCCGTCGCTGGGATGGCGCTTCACCGACGCGTGGCTGTCGATGGCCGGCAACGGCGACAAGGGCATCCCGAACGGTTTGCCGGTCGATGAATGGGGCGTCCGCATGGAGGGCTGCCGTCCGGTCGGATCCTCCGTCGAGCGCGGCGGCGACACCAACGGGCCGGCGGCGGTCTATTCCATCACCAAGTATCTCGACTGGATGAAGAAATATGCCCCGCCGCAGGCGCAAGGCATGACCTTCTCGGAGTCGGGGCCGGTGCCGGCGCAGGGCGCGATCGCCCAGCAGATGTTCTGGTACACCGCTTTCACAGCCGACATGGTGAAGCCGGGACTGGCGGTGATGAATGCGGACGGTACGCCGAAGTGGCGCATGGCGCCGTCGCCGCACGGCTCGTACTGGAAGGAAGGCATGAAGCTCGGCTATCAGGACGTCGGCTCCGGCACCTTGCTGAAGTCGACGCCGCCGGATCGCCGCAAGGCGGCCTGGCTCTATCTTCAGTTCATCACCTCCAAGACGGTTTCCCTGAAGAAGAGCCATGTCGGTCTCACCTTCATCCGCGAATCCGATATCTGGGACAAGTCCTTCACCGAGCGCGCGCCCAAGCTCGGCGGCCTGATCGAGTTCTACCGCTCGCCCGCACGCGTGCAGTGGTCCCCGACTGGCAACAACATCCCCGACTATCCGAAGCTCGCGCAACTGTGGTGGCAGAACATCGGCGACGCGTCGTCGGGTGCGAAGTCGCCGCAGGCGGCGATGGATTCGCTGGCGGCGGCGCAGGATTCGGTGCTGGAGCGTCTCGAGAAGTCGGGCGTGCAGGGCGCCTGCGGGCCGAAGCTGAACAAGAAGGAGAAGCCGGAATACTGGTTCGCCAAGTCGGAAAAGGACGGCAACATCGCGCCGCAGCGCAAGCTGGCCAACGAGAAGCCGAAGGGCGAGACGGTCGACTACGACACCCTCATCAAGTCGTGGCCGGCCACCCCGCCGAAGCGGGCTTCGCTGAACTGAAGGCAGCCACAACAACGAGAAGGCCGGGAGCGATCCCGGCCTTCTTTGCCTTTCGTCGTTGCGGCGGGACGGATAAGGCGGAGGTCCAGCCTATTCGGTCTGAAGTCACACGGCTCTCGAGCCCGGCGCATCCCGGCCGTCCAGCCGGGGAAATGTCAGAATGAATTCGGCACCGGGATCATGACGGCGGATTTCGAGCCTGCCGCCCAGCTGGGACGTGAAGGCATTGACCAGACGCATTCCCAATCCCCTGCTCGCACCGGGCTCGAAGTCGGGCGGCAACCCGACTCCCTGGTCGCGCACCGAAACCGATATTTCCCGATCGTCGCCGACAACGCCAATCCAGATTTCAGACCTTTGATCCGGACTGCCGTATTTCGCGGCATTGGCAATCAGCTCATTGACGAATAACGCGACCGGGATGGCTTGATCCGGCGGAATTGCGATTCCGGCCTTGACGTCAACGTGAAGCACGCAATCCGGCAAGGATCCGGCGAGGCTCTGGCAGATATCTTCCAGATACGGACCGATCTCGATTTTCTCGAACTGTTCGGTTTGGTAGAGGCGCTGATGGGCACGGGCTATCGCGGTGATGCGATTGGAAGCCTCGTCAAGGTGGATCCTGACGGTTTCATCCACACTGGCCGCCTTCAGATGCAGCATGCTGGCGACCAGCGCCAGACTGTTGTTGACGCGGTGGTTGACCTCTTGCAACAGCAGATGATTGCGATCCAACGCGGCTCTCAAGCGTGCCTCGATGCGCTGCCGCTCGATTGCCATTCCCAGAATATTCGCCGCGCCTTGCAGGAACGAAATATCCTTCACCGAGAATTCGCCTTCGAGCCGGCTGTCCGCCTCAAGAACCCCATAAGGTTTGCCGTCGCCCTGAAGGATGACGTTCATCGCTCGCTTGATGCCGTGTCGCGCCAGCAGTTCGGGTGTTCGAAACCGCTGTTCATTCTCAAGATGGTTCGAAATGACGGGCTTGCCTGTTTTCAGCGCATAGCCCGCGGGCGATTCAATGTCGGCTCCGACGGTCGCCTTTCCGATAACCTCGAGCTCCCAACCCACACCGGCCGTCACCAGAAACCGCGCTTCGACCGGTTGATATTCGAGTACCTTGCAGAATTTGGTGTCGAGTCCTTCGGCTGTCAGCCTGGCCGTCTCATTCAGCAGTTCGATGAAGGGCGTCCCCTGCAGGGCGAGAACGCCGAGTTCCGCGAGAATTTCCTGCTGTCGAATACGCAGCGCCGAATTGCTCTCCTCCGGAGATGTTTCCCTGGGAAGTTCTTCCACAACGGCATCTTTCCGGGCTTCGGCCATCTGGTCACCCTGGTAGCTAAGACGGAGCCCCGTACCGGACCAATATGAGAATTCGGCAAAACGCCTGCCCTCCGGCGCGACAGCTAAGGCATAGCGACAGCTCCAGGGCAATAGCTGATGCGGCGCTGGAACACGCCAGCGCCTTCCAGTCGGCAACAGTGAAGCGGACGGAACGACGATGTACACTGCTGATCAGGACGTCTCACGCGTCTGGCATCGCGCGGCGGCACGCATCGCTTGTCGCCATACTCCAATCCGTCGAAGTCCTACTGCGCCGCGTCCAGCGCCTCGCCCAGCACCGGATAGTCCGTATACCCCTTGGCCCCGCCGCCATAAAACGTCGACTTGTCGAACGGGTTGAGCGGGGCGCCCTGCATCAGCCGCTCGACCAGATCGGGATTGGAGATGAACGGCTTTCCGAATGCGATCAGGTCCGCGGCGTCGGCCGCAAGTACCTTGGTCGCGAGTTCGAAGTCGTAACCGTTGTTGGCGACGTAGGCTCCCTTGAAGCGTTTGCGCAAGGAAGCATAGTCGAACGGTGCGTTGTCGCGCGGCCCACCCGTGGCGCCCTCGATGACGTGGATGTAGACCAGCTTCAGCGCGTCGAGCTGGTCGACGATATGATCGAACAGCGGCTGCGGATTGCTGTCGGAGACGTCGTTGGCCGGGGTGACCGGCGAAATGCGGATGCCGGTTCGTTCGGGGCCGGCCTCGGAGGCGACCACTTTCGATACTTCCAGCATCAGCCTGGCGCGGTTCTCGATCGAGCCGCCATAGACGTCTGACCGTTTGTTGGTGCCGTCCTTCGCAAATTGATCGAGCAGATAGCCGTTGGCGCCGTGAATTTCGACGCCGTCGAATCCCGCTGCCAGCGCATTCGCGGTGCCGCGCTTGAAATCCTCGATGATGCCGGGAATCTCTTCCAGCTTGAGCTCGCGGGGTTCGGAGATATCGGTAAACATGCCGCCGACAAAGGTCTTGCCCTTGGCGCGGATCGCCGAGGGTGCGACGGGGGCGCCGCCATTCGGCTGCAGCGAGGTGTGCGAGACGCGGCCGACATGCCAGAGCTGGATGAAGATGCGCCCATTGCGCTCGTGGACGCGTTCGGTCACCTTGCGCCAGCCCGCGACCTGTTCCTTCGAGTAGATGCCGGGCGTGTCCTGATAGCCCTGGCCCTGCTGCGATATCTGGCTCGCTTCCGTTACCAACAGGCCCGCCGACGCGCGCTGGCCGTAATACTCCGTTGCCAGCGGGCTCGGCGCCATGCCGGGCGGGACCGCGCGGTTGCGGGTCAAGGGCGCCATCACGAGTCGGTTGGGAAGCGTGATGGGGCCAAGCTTGTAGGGTTCGAACAGTTTGGTCGGCGTGCTCATTTTGTTTTCCAGGAGAAAGGGACAATGGGGGACAATTGGGCATTGTCGACGCCCGCGCAATGCCGCGAGCCATTCGACAGCCGCAGATTAGCCGCGCGCCACGCTCGCCAACGTCGAGGACAAGGCTTCTGTGCGTTGACGTAGGACGATTCATTCGAAATCAGGGACGGCGCAGCATAGACAATCTCTCGGCGGTGCCTTGGCGACCGAACGGCCCTGCCAATCCTTTGTTCGTGACTATACTGCACTGCTTCGTCGCGGAGTTGTCATCGGGAAGGCATTCGTGCGACCCGTTGGCTCCTCGCGGTGACGTGCTTTTTCTTAGCTCACGCCCAGAAAATCCCGCTTGCCGATTTCGACGCCGTTGTGACGCAGGATGCCGTGGACGGTCGCGGCATGGAAGTAGAAGTTCGGCAGCGAGAACTGGCTGAGGAATTGCTGGCCTTTCATGGTCATGGATTTGTCGGGACCGGCCGGAAACGTCACCTCGCGAGCGTCGGCGCCGTCAAACTGCGCCGACTTGAAGGACTTCACATAGTCGACGGTCCTTGCCAACCGCGCCTTCAGCTCGTCGAAACTCTTTTCGGTGTCGGGAATGGAAGGCACTTCGCTGCCGGTGAGGCGCGCGCAGCCCTTGGTGGCGAAATCGCACACCAGCTGAATCTGGCGGCTCAATGTTAGCATGTCCGGATAGAGCCGGGCGCCGAGCAGCACATCGGGCTGGATCTTCTTCGCCGTACAATGCGCCTCGGCCTTGCCGAGGATGCCGGTGAGGCTGTTGAGAATCTGCAGGTACGCGGGAACCGAGACGTCGTAAAGGGACATGCGATGCTCTTTTCGTGTTGTGGCATATGGCCGAATGCGGGGTAGGCGCTGCTCGAATTGGGGCGCCGGCACGTGAAATACAACGCTTGCCAAGCTAGCGGATTGCCGTTGGCCCTGGCTGCGAAGGCACGCGCGGTGCAGCAGCTACCCCGCGCATCCGCGCCAGCAATTCAGCGGTCGGCCACGAATCCGCCGGCAGGCCGTATTTGATCTGCATGGTCTTGACCGCGGTACGGCTCAGCTGCCCCATGATGCCGTCGACCTTGCCGACATTGAATCCCGCGCGCACCAAGAGCTGCTGCAACTCGCGCAACTCGTTGAACGGCAGTTGCGCCACCGGCGCCGAGGGGCGCTGCATCGGTGGCGCGCCGGCGATGCGGGTGGCGAGATAGCCGGCGGTGGTCGAATAGATCAGCGAGTTATTCCACTCGGTATAGGCGGCGAAATTCGGATAGGCGAGGAACGCCGGTCCCATCCGGCCCATCGGCAACAGCAGCGAGGCCGGCAGATCGTCGCTCGGCAGCGCCTTGCCGTCGGGATAGGTAACGCCGAACTGCGCCCATTTCGAGCGCGGATGCTTGATGGTGAGATCGGCCTGATCCCAGGAAATAGTTTGCGGCACGCGGACTTCCTGCAGCCATGGCTCGCCGCGTCGCCATTTCAAGCCGTTGGCGATGTAGTTGGCAGTCGAGCCGATGACGTCTTCCGGGCTGCGCAGCATGTTGCGATGGCCGTCGCCGTCATAATCGACCGCGTGATTGAAGTAATGCGACGGCAGGAATTGCGTCTGCCCGAGTTCGCCCGCCCACGAGCCCACCATCTCGGCCGGCGAAAGGTCGCCGCGGTCGATGATCTTGAGGGCTGCGATCGTTTCCTTCTGAAACATCTCGGAACGGCGGCAGTCATAGGCCAGCGATACCAGCGAACGCAGCGTCGGCAGGTTGCCCATGTTGGCGCCGAAATCGCTCTCCAGTCCCCAGAACGCGGCGATCACCGCCGGCGGCACGCCGAATTCCTTCTCGGCGCGCGCGAACGCCGCGGCATGGGTTTTGATCTTGGCTTGCCCCTGCTGCATCCGGTACACCGCCGCCATCCGCGCCGCGAACTCGTTAAACACCTGCCCGAACACGCGCTGGCCGCGGTCGCGGTTGACGATGCCCTGGTCGTAGACGAGTCCGGGGGACGCTTCCGTCAGCGCCCGCTGCGATACGCCGGCGGCGATCGCCTGTTGTTTCAGATCGACGAGGAAGCGATCAAAACCCATGCCGTTGTGGCAGGCCGCGCCGCCGCGCGGGGCGGGTGCCGCGGCGGGTCGCGCGGGAGCGGTGATCCGCCGGGGTGAGTCTGCGGCCGGTTGAGCCGGCGCCGCTTGCGGCGCGCACAGCAGCGCAAGCAGGACGACGTAATGAAGAAATGGTGTCGTTGAAATCTTTCGCATCCGGTTACCGACTGGCGAAGTGTCTTGCCCAGCTCTGGAGGGGGGCCCTCCAGGGCAGGGCAAAGACAACGTACATGCTTGAACGCGAACGAGGCCACGCGGCAGGCGCTCCCGTCAAGGGGCGCAAGCCCGTCCGGCGCATGGGAGCCCGCCGCCGGAGCGGGTCGCGGAGGCTGTTCCAATCGGTTTTGCCCGTGTAGGCTCCTGTCCTGCGGGCTTGGGCAAGGTGAGCGAACAATCACCGGGGCCGGCATGAGGGGAACGAAACGACATGAGCGAACTGCGATATCTGGCGCCTCACACGCTTGACGAAGCGATCGCCGCCTTCGCCGCCGCCGGAAGCGCTGCGCGCATCCTGGCCGGCGGCACCGATCTTCTCGTGCAGATGCGTTCCGGCGCGGTGAAGCCTGGCTTGATTGTGGACATCAAGAAGATCGCGGAGATGACCGCGATCGAACAAACGGCCGATGGCGGCTTTCGCATCGGCGCCGCGGTGCCGGGTGCGGTGCTTTCAGAACATCCGCGTTTTGGCAGGGCTTGGCCCGGCGTGCTGGAGGCGGTCAATCTGATCGGCTCCACCCAGGTCCAGGGCCGCGCCTCGGCGGGTGGCAATCTGTGCAACGGCTCGCCGGCCGGAGACAGCGTGCCCGCTTTGGTCGCCGCCGGCGCCATGGTCACGCTGCAGGGTCCGAACGGCCGCCGCGAGATCAAGGTGGAAGACATCCCGGCCGGTCCGGGCCGCACCAATCTTCTGCCCGGCGAGATACTGGTCAGTTTCACGCTGCCGCCGCGTCCGAAAGGAGCGAGCGACGCTTATCTGCGCATGATCCCGCGCACCGAAATGGACATCGCCGTGGTCGGCGTCGGCGTCAATCTCACCATCAAGGACGGCGTCTGCACCGCCGCCCGCGTCGGCCTCGGCGCGGTGGCGCCGACAGTGCTGCTGGTCGAGGCGGCTGCCAAGGCCTTGATCGGCAGCAAGCTCGACGACGCGGCGCTGAAGGCCGCAGCCAGCGCCTGTTCCGCTGCCTGCCGTCCGATCGACGACAAGCGCGGCACCATCGTTTACCGCACCAAAGTTGCCGGCGTGCTGCTGAAGCGCACGGTTGCGATCGCCGCCGCGCGCGCAAGAGAAAATTGAGTTTGGGAAACTGACAAAATGACAAAACTGCACGTATCCACCACCATCAACGGCGAGCCGGTGGAGTTTCTCTGCGACCCCGGCGACACCATGCTCGACGCGTTGCGCGGGCCCCTCGGCCTCACCGGCTCCAAGGAAGGCTGCGCGTCGGGCGATTGCGGCGCCTGCAGCATCACGCTGGACGACCGGCTGGTTTGCTCCTGCCTGATGCTCGCGGTCGAGGCCGAAGGCCGCGACCTGCAAACCATCGAGGGCATGGCCAGCGGCGACAGACTGCATCCCCTGCAGCAGAAATTTTTGGAGATGGCGGCCCTGCAGTGCGGCATCTGCACCTCGGGCATGCTGGTCGCGTCGGATGCGCTGCTGCGGAAGAATCCGAAGCCGAGCGAGGAAGAGGTGCGGTTCTGGCTGGCCGGCAATCTCTGCCGCTGCACCGGTTACGACAAGATCGTGCGGGCGGTGATGGAAACCGCCGATGAAATGCGGGAGGCAGCGCAATGAACGTGATCAGCAACAACAAGTGGATCGGCCAACGCACCATCCGGCCCGACGGCGCCGACAAGGTGACGGGCCGCGCGGCGTTCGCCGCCGACACCAACATGCCCGGCATGATCTGGGGCAAGGTCTTGCGCAGCCCGCATCCCCACGCGCGCATCAAGTCGATCGACACCTCGAAGGCTGAGGCGCTGCCCGGCGTCAAGGCGGTGGTGTCCGCGCGCGACATCGTCGACTTTCCGGTCGACAAGTCGGTGATGCTCGGTATCCAGGACATGCGCTGGATGTGCCGCAACGTGATGGCGCGCGAGAAGGCGCTGTTTCCCGGCCACCCCATAGCGGCGGTCGCCGCCACCACGGAAGCGATCGCGGCGCATGCCTGCGAGCTGATCGAGGTGGACTACGAAGTGCTGCCGTGGTCGATCGAGATCGACGACGCGATCAGGCCCGATGCGCCAATCCTGCACGACTTCCTGACGTTCGAGGGCAAGCCCTCCAACATCGCCGGCAAGCTGGAGGTGAAGAAGGGCGATATCGAACAGGGCTTCAGGGAAGCCGAGGTGGTCATCGAGCGCAGCTTCAGCACCCGTCCGGTGCACCAGGGCTATATCGAGCCGCACGCCTGCCTCGTCAGCGTCGGCGCCGACAACAAGACCACGATCTGGAGTTCGAGCCAGGGCCAGTTCATGGTGCGCGCCATGACGGCCTACCTGACCGGCATCCCGCAGAGCGACATCCGCGCCATCCCCGCCGAAATCGGCGGCGGTTTCGGCGGCAAGACCATCGTCTACCTCGAGCCGCTGGCAACCCTGCTGGCGAAAAAATCGGGCCGCCCGGTGAAAATGGTGATGACCCGCGAGGAAGTGATGCGGGCGACCGGGCCGACCTCCGGCTCCAAGAGCACGGTCAAGATCGGCGCCAAAAAGGACGGCACTATCGTCGCCGCCCAAGGCACCTTCTGGCTGCAGGCCGGCGCGCTGCCGGGCTCGCCGATTCGCGGCGCCGTGGGCTGCAGCTTCTCGCCCTACGATATCCCGCATGTGCTGGCGGTCGGATTCGACGTGCTCTCGAACCGCTCCAAGGTCGCGGCCTATCGCGCCCCGGGCGCGCCGATCGGCGCCTATGCGGTGGAGTGCGTGCTCGACGAATTGGCCGAAGCGCTCAGGATGGACCCGCTCGAATTGCGCTTGAAGAACGCCGCGAAGCAGGGAACAAAGGCCGCGTTCGGCCCAGTGTTTCCGCGCATCGGCTACATCGAGACGCTGGAGGCCGCGAAAGCGCATCCGCATTATACTGCGCCGCTCGGCAAATGGCAGGGCAGGGGCGTGGCTAGCGGCTTCTGGTTCAATGCCGGTGGCGAATCCTCAGCCCAGGTCAACATCACCGAGGACGGCAACGTCGTGGTCACCACGGGCCATCCCGACGTCGGCGGCTCGCGCGCCGCGATCGCCAACATCTGCGCCGAGTTGCTCGGCATCGACTACAAGCGGGTGTCGGTGCTGATCGGCGACACCGCGACTATCGGCTTCTCCAACCTGACCGGCGGCAGCCGTGTGCTGTTTGCTTCCGCGATCGTTGTGACGCAATCGACCGACAAGATCATCACCACGCTGCGCGAGCGCGCCGCGAAAATCTGGGAGATCGATCCGGAAGCCGTTAAATGGGAAAACGGTGCGGCCCATCCCGCCAGCCCCAACGCCGGCCAGTTCGAACCGCTGACGCTGGCGGAACTCGCAGCCAAGGCCCCTGTCATGGGCGGGCCGATCGGCGCTGGCGTGCAGCTCAATACCGAAGGCGCCGAAGGCGGTTTCGGGACCCACATCTGCGACGTCGAGGTCGATCCCGAACTCGGCATCGTCAGGGTGATCCGTTATACTGCGGTGCAGGACGTCGGCCGCGCCATCCATCCGGGCTATGTCGAAGGCCAGATACAGGGCGGTGTGGCGCAGGGCATCGGCTGGGCACTGAACGAGGAATACATCTACAACAAGAGCGGCAAGGTCGATAACCCCGGCTTCCTCGATTACCGCATGCCGGTGTGTTCGGACCTGCCGATGCTCGACACCGTGATGGTCGAGGTGCCCAATCCGAAACATCCGCAAGGGGTCAAAGGCGTCGGCGAAGTGCCGTTGGTTCCGGTGATGGCTGCGGTCGCCAACGCCATCCATAACGCGCTTGGCAAACGCTTCTACAGCCTGCCGATGTCGCCTCCGGTGGTGCTGGAGGGGATGGAGGACCCGGAGATCCGGCAAGCGGCGGAGTGACGCCGCGTCACCTCGCTCCGCCAGTCGTCGCGCGCGCAAGCGGGCGAGCGTCATTATCCGTTGGTTCGGCCACCTGTTTGCCCCATCCCGGTCACGTGCGCGCCTTTCAAATGCGAAACGCTCCCGCTGGTTCGTTCGCCAGACTTCGGGACGCCATTTCGGGACGCCATGATGAATATGAAGCTCCACGCATCGACGATCCTCGCCGTGCTTGGCGACGTGCAATCCGAGCTTGTTGGCAAGGCCGTGGTTCTCACCGACGGAAAGGCCGGAACGGTTGAGAACGTCTGGCTCGATGAACTGCACGGTCTGCGAATTTCCATCAGGGGCCACGATGGAAAGTGGCCGATCTCGACCATAAAATTCGAGCAGCCCTGCCAACGGCCATAACGGTCTCGCTGCCGCGTAGCGGGCAGGATTATCGAGCTCTCTGCGAACCCATCAGCATCATGGTATCGCTTCGCTCCCCCCTCCTGCGAGGGGTTGAGGGTTCACGAACCAGCGAAGCTACTTGGTCATCCGCCAGGCGAACAGCACCACGGCCGCCCCGAGCGCCGCCGCGACGACCGCCATGACCAGCCCGGTGCCGAGTGCGAGAAGGACCGCGATATGATAGCCCATAAGCGCGCCGGCAATGCCCACCAACGCGCTCGTGATGATGCCCCGATTGGATCCGGCGAACTGACGGGCCAGCCATGAGGGCCCTGCGAACCGGTCGAACAGCAAGCCGGCGGCGATGCCGATGACCAGAATGACGATGAAGGTGAGGGCGGGGTCGCGCATGCGGGTCGCCTCGATGGTTGGACAGGTCGGGGTAAACGTCGGCGTCGTGGAGTTCAGGGTCGAACGGCGGCAAGCTGCGCCTTCGCGCGTCGGAAGTCGACGGAAATGTGTGGCATCGATATGCTCGACCGCCGATCTAGCCCTTCAGGGCACGCCGCTGTTTTATCAGCGAACTGCGCCGGCTGAGTTTCGCCTTCGCGATGCGAACCTCTTCTGCCCGGGTTGATGGTTTTTTTGCAGCTTTCTTCGGTTTCGCGTTGCTCTCGGGCGCGATGGGCCGCGATTGCATCGGCGTGATCGAGCCGTGCTGGACGGGCTGCAGGTTCATGGGGCCAGTCAACGGTGTCTTGAGCGGAGGCATGGCTGACAACGCTTTGCCGGCGAACTGGTTTCAATCCTGCACGGACCGACGTCGGAAACGCGTCCGGCTGCGTCAGCGATCGAACGGCAGCATTCCCTGATCCTCGGACCAGTCGATGACCTCGAAAAACATGCCGCGCTTGAGCATCTCGGCTTCGAGGTCGGCCGCGTGCTGTCTCCAGTCGGGGGTTTCACGAACGCGAAACCTGCGTTCCTCGCCGCGGTCGGCCAGCGCATCATCGGACCGAAGAGCCCCGCGCACGCTCTCATACATCATGGTCAGGCTGTCATTGGTGAAGGCGCGATAATTCATGGGGTCCCCCACCCGATGAAAAGGCCGCTCCTGCCCGAGCGGCGGCTCTTGCCCTCAGATGAACAGAGGGCCCCGCTCAAATGGTGCGCCCGACCGGTTAATCGAGCGTTGCGGGTGCCAAGCCGCCGCGCGAATTAGGGTTAAGGACAATCGAAACCCGGCCGCGCCACCATGCCGGCCGCGGCCATGGTAACAACCCTCTGCTCAATATGGGAGGCTGCCGTGGGTTCCAACAGAATCAGAACGATGCTTGGCATGGGTGCGCTGGCCGCTTTCGGCGCGGCCGAGCTCGCCGTCATCTATGGCGTGGTCGGCGCCATCGTAGAGCTGGCTGTCGGCGTGGACCTGCCACTGATCGGGCTCGTGCAAACGAGCGATGAGCCGTCGCGCTCGGGATGTACATAAGGGTGGAGAGACGGGCAAAACATCCGGGAACCGCTTGTTATCGAGGCGGGGCGCTAACACGCTGCATGCCAAGCGATCTGGAACGCTTGCCCCCGGCTCGCGCTTTCCTATCTATTGGCAGAGGAAGGCACCGATGAACAAGCTCGTGAAATGTACAGCGGCCCTGTTCGTGCTGCTGACCGCGACCGAGGCTTTCGCGCGCGGCGCGGCCTCCAGTATCATGAATTCGCCTGGCTATCAGCGGCGTCTGCAGGAGTCCCGAGGCTACGTCCCGAACCAATCCGGATCCATCCTCCAGACGCATCCGTCACGCCCTCCTTACGTCCCGGAACGACGCCACCGCCATTAATCGCGGCGACGAGCGGTGTTGGAATCGCAACAGCTTCTTTGCTCCTTCGCCGGATCGCGGATTGTATGCGGCAGCAGGCCGCGGCTGACCGCGTGCACAAGCCACATCATGGCGCGCCGTTCCCCAATATGCCGACAGGCTGCGCCACGAGATGATCAGGCGGCGCCTGCAGCATAAGCCGATCGACCGGCCACCGACGCGGACCCGTGACCTCGCCCGGTGATCCATCGATCCCGTTCACTTAGCCGAGGCGGCCGGCTCCTTCGGGCACTGGGGAATGGTAGAGCGGGCGAGCTTGGCGTCGTCGAGCGATTGATAGGGGCCGGTTGAAAACGAGTTGACAGGGTTGTCCATCACAGGATTGGAGGTGACGATCTCGCATGTTCCGGCGGTCAGATTGCCGACGACCCAGAATCCCCTGTAGTCCGGCCAGGCTGCGAAACATGCGGTAGCATTGGCGCAGGTCGTCGCGGCCAGCAACAGTGATTTGATCGGCAGCGATTTCATCGTCGTGCTCCTCGCTCGCAGGCTCGGGCGGATAGTTGCCGGTACCGTGAAACGTCCGGTCTGGCAATGCGCTGCCGTTGCTTGTGGTAAATTCGCCTGTGATCGAAACCGAGAATCTCTAATCGACTTCGATACATTGCTGGCGCCGGTCTCGGTAAGGTTGATGGGTTAGCTTAACCGGCGACTTCGATTGCGGCACGGTCGGCGCCGGCTATCGTGTGGGGCGCCGGAGATTTTCCATCCGGCGACACGGATGGCGAAGCCGTCGCGTCATCCAGCTGCGCCCGACGGCCTGCTTTGCGGAAACCGACATGTTCGCTGAAGGCCGGGAGCGATTTCGAATATTGGGGCTGAACCCAAAACCGGCCTGGGCCGAGGTCTGGCATCTGTGGAGCGTGATCGTTCCGCGGTGGTCGATCACCGGCCGCCTGCTGACCGGCCAGGTCTGGCGCCGCCACGACGGCCGGCGCTGGATCTACAAGAAGTTCAGCGAGCAGGAGAGCTGAAGCGCGCTGAGCTGCGCGATCTGCGCGAGGGGTGATTTGCCCGATCGGGTTGGTTTTGCGAACCGCGTGTCCATCCCCTTGGCAAAGATGTTCTGTTTCTCTTAAACGCATGACCGCAGCTACAACTCCCGCGCATTCGAAAACGCGAACGAAGACACCCGCCGCGTGTTTTCGTCCAGGATCAGGGTGCGTGTGATCGGCGGCTCGGCGCGCTGGCTGCAGTTTTCACGCTCGCACAGCCGGCAGTTGACGCCAATCGGCGTGCCCTCGGCTTTTTCCAGATCCATCCCGGTGGCATAGACGAGTTTGGCGGCATGACGGATTTCGCAACCCAACCCGATGGCGAACCGCGGTTGCGGTTGCGGGTGCGGCGCCACCGGCCGGCGCACCATCTGCGCGATCGAGAAGTATCGCGTGCCATCCGGCAGTTCGATCACCTGCTTGAGCAGCCGGTCCGGCGTATCGAAGGTCGAGTGCACGTTCCACAGCGGACAGGTGCCCCCGAACTTCGAGAATGGAAACGTGCCGGAGGAGAATCTCTTGGAAACATTGCCGGCATTGTCGACGCGCAGCAGGAAGAACGGCACGCCGCGCGCATTGGGCCGCTGCAGCGTGGTCAACCTGTGGCAAACCTGCTCGAAGCCGGCATTGAAGCGCTGTGCCAGGACATGGACGTCGTAGTTCAATGCCTCCGCCGCGCCATGGAAAGCCTGATAGGGCATCATGACAGCCGCCGCGAAATAGTTTGCCAGCGTGATCCGGTAAAGCCGCCGCGGCGTATCGTCGAGCGGCCCGGCGCGACCCACGATCGCATCGAAGCCGCCGCCGCATTCGGCAAGGCCGATCTGGAACGCGAGCTGGAAGGCGCGGCCGGGACTGTCCACCAGTTCGGAGATCAGGAGTTGCCGGCGATGCCGGTCAAACCGCCGCAGCGTGTCGCGCATGATGTCGACCGGCATCACGCGGGTCACGACCGAATGCTTTTCACGCAGCCGCGTCGCCAGCGCGGCGAACAGTTCCTCCGCGGGCGCGTTCAGCTCGTCGCGCAGGGTTTCGGCGGCCTGTTCCAGCTCGGGGAAGTAGTTGCGGTTGGCCTCGATCAGGTCGCGAATGCGCTCGACCGGATTGGCCTCGAAGCGGGTGCCTTCGTCGCGGTCGGCCATCTGCGCCGCGACCATGGTCTCGCCGCGTCGCGCCTCGGTATAGGCGGCGTAAAGCCGTTGCAATGAATGAGTGACACCGGGGCACAATTCGGCGAGATCGCGCAATTCCTGTTTTGGCAGGTCGATCTGGCGGAACAGCGGATCGGAGAAGATCTCGTTCAGTTCGGCGAAGAAGCGGTCCTCGTCGGCGGTGGCGAGGTCGCGCAGGTCGAGGTCATAGGTTTCCGCCAGCCGCAGCAGCAGCTGCGCCGTCACCGGCCGCTGGTTGCGCTCGATCAGGTTGATGTAGCTCGGGGAAATCTCCAGGCCCTCGGCCATCTGGGTCTGCGACAGCCCCAATTGCTGGCGGATTCGGCGGAATCTCGGCCCGACAAACAGCTTCCTTGCGGCATTACCGGCCATGGGCGCCCACCTCGCCTTGTGACAAAATTGACAAATTTACATATATGACAAGCACGTATGTTACATGACATCACCATTAAATGACAAGCCATCTATACGAATTCTGAAGTTTCGCGTTTAGCTCTCGGCACGTTTCGCAATGCACTGTCAAGAATGTCTAGTGGACGACTCGTCGTCACCAAAAAGGATCAGGCACATGAATTACCAGCCACGTGGGATCAGTGACCAGGCTATCCAGGGTCCGGCTTCCTATCTGAGCGAGCTTGGAGCCGCCGAGGCCCTCCTCAAGACCCAGCCGACCTGGAACGGCGTCACCGCCGAAGCCGTGGCGCGGATGCGTCTGCAGAACCGCTTCAAGACCGGACTGGATATCGCCCGCTACACAGCGGCGCTGATGCGTAGCGATATGGCTGCCTATGACGGCGATCCCACCAAGTACACCCAGTCGCTCGGTTGCTGGCATGGCTTCATCGCGCAGCAGAAGCTGATTTCGGTCAAGAAGCATTTCGGTACCACCGATCGCCGCTATCTGTATCTCTCCGGCTGGATGATCGCAGCACTTCGCTCCGAGTTCGGACCGCTTCCCGACCAGTCGATGCACGAGAAGACCTCGGTGCCGGCGCTGATCGAGGAGCTCTACACCTTCCTCCGTCAGGCGGACTCCCGTGAGCTCAACGATACCTTCCGCGCCATCGACGCCGCTCGCAAGGCAGGCGACCAGGCGAAGGAAAAGGCATTGATTGAAAAGGTCGACAATTTCCAGACGCATGTTGTGCCTGTCATCGCCGACATCGACGCCGGATTTGGCAATGCGGAGGCGACTTACCTGCTCGCGAAGAAGATGATTGAAGCAGGTGCGTGCGCTCTGCAGATCGAAAATCAGGTCTCCGACGAAAAGCAGTGCGGCCATCAGGACGGCAAGGTGACCGTGCCGCACGAGGTGTTCCTGGCGAAGATCCGGGCCTGCCGCCATGCATTCCTCGAACTGGGCGTCGAAGACGGCATCGTCGTGACCCGCACCGACTCGCTGGGTGCCGGTCTCACGCAGCAGATCGCCGTGAGCCACACGCCCGGCGACCTCGGCGATCAGTACAACAGCTTCCTGGATTGCGAGGAAGTGACAGCGGCCAACGCCAGGAATGGCGATGTCATCATCAACCGGAACGGCAAGATGATGCGTCCGAAGCGGCTTGCCAGCAACCTCTACCAGTTCCGCGCCGGAACCGGCGAGGATCGTTGCGTGCTCGACTGCATCACCTCGCTGCAGAACGGCGCCGACCTGCTCTGGATCGAAACCGAGAAGCCGCATATCGAGCAGATCGCCAAGATGGTCGACCGCATTCGCGAAGTGGTTCCGAACGCGAAGCTGGCCTACAACAACTCGCCCTCGTTCAACTGGACGCTCAACTTCCGCTGGCAGGTCTATGACGCGATGAAGGAATCCGGCAAGGATGTCAGCAAGTACAATCGGGCCGAGCTGATGAAGCCGGAATATGACGATACGCCGCTGGGCATCGAAGCCGACGAGCGTATCCGCACTTTCCAGGCCGATTCCGCAAAGCGTGCCGGCATCTTCCACCACTTGATCACATTGCCGACCTATCACACGGCAGCTCTGTCGACTGACAATCTCGCAAAGGAGTATTTCGGCGAGCAGGGCATGCTGGGCTATGTGAAGAACGTTCAGCGCCAGGAGATCCGTCAGGGTATCGCCTGCGCCAGACATCAGAACATGGCCGGCTCCGACATCGGCGACGATCACAAGGAATATTTCGCCGGTGAAGCCGCTCTGAAGGCGGGTGGCGCCCACAACACCATGAACCAGTTCGGCTAACGGTAACAGCAGGAGACGATCATGACAAAAGGCAGCAATTTCTGGGTGATTGGCGGCGAGTTCGGTTCGATGAACTTCCACAAGCTCGTGGAGGGCTCGGCCCAGGTGCAGGGTCCGTTCAAGACCCGCAAGGAAGCCGAGGATGCCTGGCGAGTCGTCTCGGAAGAGAACCGGCACAAGGCCGGCGTGCGCTTCTCCATCGTCGAGGAGCCCGCTCGCGTCACGGCCTGAGGCCTGCTGCCGATTGGAAGAACTTCCAAGACAAAAGCGGCCCCATCCGGTCCCCCGGATGGGGCCGCTCGCGGTTTTGTTCTTCTCCCGCGGCGCTCGCGCGCGGCGACCTCCCCCGCAAGCGGGAGAGGTAAGCAAGTGACCCTCATCTATAAGCCGTTGCGAACAAACGGCCTTTGCGCCAAACGTGGTTACTGATAGGTTCAGGCATCGGGGACCCTCAGGAACAAAGGCCATCAAGCGGATGTCAGACGCGCAGGATACCGGGAGCCAGGCCGTCAGCACCACGCGTCCGGTCCGGCTGCGCGATGCCCTGCGGCAGGCGCGGATCGAGGCCGCCGACCGCACCGGGGTCGTGGTCGATCTGCGTGATGCGGAAGTGGCGCGGCTCGAAATCCTCAATGACGCGCTGGAGCCCTTGTTCGCGCAAATTTCTGAAAAGGTCGATCTGTTCGACCGCGGCATCAGCCAGGGCGACACGCCGCGGTTGTGGATCGACGTCGTCGCCCATGTGCTGATGGGCCGTGACAAGCGCATCTACCGCTTCGTGCAGGATACCCGGTTCGGCCGCATCGTGATCGCGGAGTCCCATGACGCCGCCGCCATCGTCGACGCCGTCACCGATTACGTCGCCCGCCGCATGATCGAGCGCGAGCGCGCGCTGGTCGCGACGCCGGCGCCGGCACCGGTCGCCGTCAAAAAGCGGCGCCGCGGCGGCTTCTGGACTTTCGTGCTGGGCTTCGTCGCCGGCGTGATCGCGCTGTTCGGGCTGGCGCTGTTTGCGACCTTGCAGAACCTCTGATCGTTTGCCGGACCGTCATGACAGGCTTACCCGCTTCAACTCCTGAACGGCGGAACCATTGCTGAAGCCGCGCACCGTCTGCTCGCATCGCCACGCATCGCCCTCACGCGTGATCGAGAACACGTTGTAGGCGGCAGCCGGGTGACGGCCATGCGCGATCGCGGAGGCCGACGGCACGCCGATCGTGGGTATCTTGCCCGCCGGTCCGTCGATCCATATTGTGGAATGGATGTGATCGTGCCCGTGCAGGACCAATTCCACGCCGTGGCGTCGCAGCAACGCGAGCAGCTCAGACGAATCGGTCAACCGCTTGTCCCACGCATCCGAGCACAGCGGGTGATGAACCAGCAACACGCGAAACGCCGGCTCGGCCGCGAGCTTCAGCAGCATGCGATCCAGCGCATCAAGCTGAATGCGGCCGAGCCATCCGGTTGCCTTCAACAGCGGGGTTGGCACCGCGGACGACACGCTGATCAGCGCCAGCGGCCCGCGCCGTCGCAGCGACGGAAACGTGGCGGCGCCGTCAGCTGCATCGTCTCCGATGAGATAGGGGCTGAAGACTTCCGCAAACCGATGCTGCGTGGCGCGAACATAGGCATCGTGATTTCCTGGAATCACCGTGACCTGATCGGATGGACCGACGCCTTCCAACCATGTCCGCGCAGGATGGAACTCGGCTTCCAGCGAGAGATTGACGAGGTCGCCGGTGACCGCGATGTGGTCAGGCGTTTGGGCCCGCATATCCGACACCAGCGCGTCCAGCACGTCGCGCCGATGAAACTTGCGGCGATTGCGCGTCCAGTTGAGATAGCCGAGCACGCGCTTGCCCACGAGTTCGCCGGGCCGCGGCCACGGCAGGGGCGGGATATGCGGATCGGACAAATGCGCCAGCGTGAACGCCGCCATCACGTGCGTCCGCTTCGACTGCCGGCTGGTCCACGCCGCTTCACGATCATCTCGTGTCATCCTCCAGATTGCGCTGATGTATTGGCAAGTCGGCTGGCGCTGCGCAAGGATCAAACGTGATGTCACGATATCCCGGAGTTCGATGGCGATGAACCTGCAGAAGCTGCGAACGACGCTGGAGCCGGCGCTGCGGCGGGTTTTCCATCTCTATTGGCGGTTCGCCCGCGGCATGACGCTCGGGGTCCGCGGCGTGGTGCTGGATCGTGATGACAGGGTATTTCTGGTCAAGCACAGCTACGTCTCCGGCTGGCATCTGCCGGGCGGCGGCGTCGAAGTCGGCGAAACCTTCCGCGATGCGCTGCGCCGCGAACTGGCGGAGGAGGGACGTATCGAACTATCAGGCGCTCCGCCGCTGCACGGCCTGTTCCTCAACAGCGATGTTTCCCGCCGCGACCACGTCGCGGTCTACGTGGTCAGGCAATTCAGCCAGGATCGGCTGCCCGAGGCCAATCATGAGATCGTCGCTTGCGGCTTCTTCGACGCCACGGCCTTGCCGGAAGGGACCACCGGGGGCACCCGCCTGCGGATAGTGGAAGTGCTCGAAGGCAGGGAGCCGATCGCGACGTGGCGTTAGCGGGCGGCAACCGGTAAAAGCGTGCGCGACCTCACGACAAACTGATTCGGCTGACAGCCCGGCGATGATCACACCGACGATGCGGATTGCGGTTCTGGTGCCGTGCTTCAACGAAGAAGCCGCGGTTGCGAGCGTGGTCTCGGATTTTCGCAGGGCGCTGCCCCAGGCCCAAATCTTCGTCTACGACAATAATTCGTCGGATCGCACCGTTGCGGTGGCGCGTCAGGCCGGCGCTGAGGTGCGCAGCGAACGCCGCCAGGGCAAGGGCCACGTGGTGCGGCGGATGTTCGCCGATGTCGATGCCGACATCTATGTGCTGGTCGACGGCGACGCGACCTACGACGCTGCCAGCGCGCCGCGCATGATCGAGAGGCTGCTGTCGGATCATCTCGACATGGTGGTGGGCTTTCGCGTCGACCAGGCCGTGGCCGCCTACCGGCCCGGCCATCGCACCGGCAACAGGATGCTGACCAGATTCCTCTCCTCGGTGTTCGGCCAGGCCTTCAAGGATATTCTTTCCGGCTATCGCGTGTTCTCGCGGCGCTTCGTCAAATCCTTCCCCGTGTTGTCGGACGGATTCGAGATCGAGACCGAGCTCAGCGTGCATGCGCTCGAACTGGCGCTGCCGGTCGCCGAGATCGAGACGCCTTACTACGCTCGGCCGGAGGGATCGTTCAGCAAGCTCAACACCTGGCGCGACGGATTTCGTATCCTTGGCACCATCCTGAAACTCTATCGGTCGGAAAAGCCGCTGCGGTTCTTCACCGCCATCGGAATCTTCCTGACGCTGGTTTCGGTCGGCCTCGCGATACCAGTCGTTGTCACCTATCTCGAGGAAGGCATCGTTCCGCGGCTGCCGACCGCGGTCCTGTCGATGGGCCTGATGATCCTGGCGGTGCTGTCTGTGTCGTCGGGGCTGGTGCTCGATACGGTAACGCGCGGACGTCGCGAAATGAAGCTGCTGGCCTACTTGTCCCACGCTTCGGTCAACAAAGAACTGATACGGCGGAAAATTTAACGCAGGCCGGGCGATGGACCGCGCGTCCGCCAGATGCTATCCCGCGCCCCAGCATGAGCGACCTCTCACTGACGATATTGGCCGAGACGCCCAGCGACGCGCTGCCGATCGAGCGCCTGCATCAGCGCACCTTCGGACCCGGCCGTTTCGCGCTCAGCGCCTACCGGCTGCGCGAGCATGTCGATCACCTGCTCGACCTGTCGTTCACCGCCCGGATCGGCACGCTGCTGGTCGGCTCGCTGCGGCAATTGCCGATCTGCGTCGGCGACACGCCGGCCTTGCTGCTGGGACCGCTGACGGTCGAGCCGCCGTTTCGCAGCCGCGGGGTCGGCCGCGCGCTGCTGGATCGCGCGCTGAAGGACGCCAAGGGCAGCGGCCACCGCCTCGTGCTCCTGGTCGGCGACGAAGCCTATTACGGCCGCGTCGGCTTCAAGCCGGTTCCGAAGGGACAGGCGACCATGCCGGGGCCGGTCGATTACAGCCGCCTTCTCGTTGCCGAACTCGTCGATGGCGCGTTCGTGGATGTCTCGGGTGCGATCCGCCCGGACTGGAGCCTGGCGAAGTAGCTTGCCTCAGCTCGCCCCGCTTGCGGGGAGAGGTCGAAGCCGGAGGCTTCGGGTGAGGGGGATTATCCGCGAGTCCGAATTTGCGGATAGTCCCCTTATCCGACCCTCTCCGCAAACGGGAGAGGGAGCGGCAGCCTTCAGAACTTCAAATTCGCAAAGGCTCTTACGCCGATTCCCGGCAACAACACCTCGTCTTTGTTGAAGGACACCGAATTTCGGATATTCTCGTTCAAGAGGTTGTTGCCGACCAAGCCAACCAGCATTTCGCGGGCTCCAAACCAGCTGGAATCCAGCCTGGTCTTGTAGCTGATCTCCGCCTTCAGGAGATTATAGCCCGCGGTCGGCGTTTCGCCGACGGTGGCGATGTTGTTCTGCGCGAACGCATGCAGATAGTTGATCCGCGCCAGCCAATTCGCATCGCGCCAGAATACGCCGGTGCCGACGCGCACCGGCGGAATCCGGGGAACGTTGCTGCCATCGGAGAAGGTGGCGCGGACGACATCGAACTGGTTTTCGATGCCCCAGATGCCGCCGTGGAATTCTCCGACATCGAGCTGGCTCTGGAATTCGCCGCCGCGGAAGGTGGCGTCCCGCTGCGAATAGATCGCCTGATTGAGCTCGAGCGGAGAAGCCGGATCCGCCGGACCGACGCAGGCGACGTCCTCGCAGGTGTTGCCGGTCAGACGCCGGAAAATGAAGCCGTTGAACTGCGTATAGAAGGCGGTCGCTTCGAACCGCAGCGGTCCGGTTGCCCGCCGCAACCCGATCTCGACGGATTTGGCGGTTTCGATGCCGAGATTGGGATTGCCGATATCGAACGTGAGGGTCGCTTCGTGTGGACCGCGTGAAAACAGCTCGGCGGGCTTTGGCGCACGCTCGACGTACTGGCCGGTAAGGCTGGCGACCAACCCCCATGGCAGAGATTGGAGCAGGCCGATGCTGGCGCTTTTCGGCGTGAAATGCAGATTGCGCGGGGTGGCAGGACCGATGCCGGCGGGGTCGACGTTGAGGTCGAACAGCTCAGGTATGAAGCCAGGCATCGTCCCGGAGAGATTGACGCGCTCGATCCGCCCGGCAATCTGCGCCTTGGTTGCTTCGGTGAATTTCAACTCGTTGAACATGTAACCGGCGACCCTGTTGTTGTTGTTCGGGTCGAACAATCCACCGAGCGGACTGGTCGGATCGTCGGGACTGGACCCGGTCAGTTCCTGATGTCCGGCCTGCAGGCCGAGCGCGGTCGTTACCGAGGCGAAGCGCGCGTTGAAAGGCATCAGCTGTACTTCGACGCGGCCTTCCTGGTCCTTGCTGGTGAAGTTTTGCCGCACGCCGAGGGAGGTCGGATCGGCGAGGTCCGCGAGCGCGATCTCGCTGTGCTTGTAGTCGGTGGCGCCGGCCCAGAAGCGGATGGCCTCGATCGCCGCCGAGTCCGGCCGATACTCGCCCTTGGCGTTGACCTTGGTCTGATGCGCGTCGATCCGGGCCTGGTGATCGGACGCCTCGATGCCGGGGATGCGATAGAGCGAATCGTTCTGCGTAATCGCAGCGCCGACGAACCCGCCGTCGAAGATATACGAGCCGCCGATCGACGCGCCGGACGCCTGCGCCGCCGAATTGGGCTGACGGCCGTCGACCGGCCGGGTCTGGTCGAACAGGTATGGATAGCCGGGGATGTTGTAGTCGCCGGCCTTGCGGCCATAGGCGTCGGCATGTACGGCGAAATTGCCTGCGCCGGCATCGATCAGAACGCCGCCTTCGACGCCGCGATCGACCGAACTGACCGCCGTTCGCGTCTCTACCGTGACACAGGACGGCGACTGCACGTTGGCGAGCGGCGCCTTGACGGGGAGCCCGAAAGTCCGGAACGGCGCCGCGGCGCAGGACGGCAGGGCGTCGGGTATTCGATTGTTGGTGGCGCTGACGATGCCGCCGATCGATGTTGACCCGTAACGCAACGCCGCCGGGCCCCGTATCACTTCAATCTGGTTGGTCGCCAATGGATCGATCGGCACGAAATGATCCTCGCCGAGGTCGGACACGCCGCCGCCGCCAATGCCGTTCTCGACGATGCCGACCCGGTTGACGTCGAGCCCCCTGATGATCGGCCGGTTCGCTGCGCCGGGCGCGAAACTCGAGCCGGTAATGCCGGGCTTGGAGAACAGCAGATCGCCGAGCGTGGCGCCGCCCTCCCTGCGGATTTGCTCGTTCGGAATCACGGTGACGGTCGCAAACTGGTCGGTGACGATCGGCAGCACGCCCTGTTGTGGCGCGGCCGCAACCGGCGCCGGCTGAGGCTGTGCAGCCGGTTCACGATTGCGCCCGGCAACGGCGCGGGGGGCGCGCGCAGGAGCCCGCACCGGCGTAACGTTCCGCCTTACGATGGGACTGGGCGCTGTCACCGTGATTTCCGGTAACTGCGTGGCGCCCGCGGCGTCTTGCGCCATCGCGCCATGACCCATGGCGCACAGGAATAGCCCGCTTACTCCACTGAGGTGGGAAGCTCGTCTTCGTGAGATTGTCATTGTCCAGATCCTGATCAAGCCGCGACCGCCATTCGTTTTCATTGACGAGTTCGGGTAGCGCCGGCCGTCGACAAGCGACGGTCCGATTCAGATTTATCCCGGCAGAATCCGCCGCTGACGACGCGGCGATCCCTGCAGGGAGCATCAATCCATCGATGTCAGGAGGCCGGGGGAGCGCGAGGCTGGAAAGCAGGCCGGACGGAGTTCAGATCGACGAAGCCGGCGTCGGTGACGAGATATTGGAATGCAGCAGCTTGCGGCAGCCGCAATACCGGCGTTGCTGATAACACCGTGCCCGCCAGCGCGATGACAGCGCAGATGGCGCAATCCTCGGCCGGGTGATGGTCGGAATCGTTAGGGGACGCCGGCAGCGGGGCGGACGGATCGACGGCGTCTGGCGTGGCGGGGGCGGCGGAAATGTCGGATTGCGCTGCGACCGATTGAATTGGCAGCGCCGCCGTCTGCGCGGCGCCCGCGTGGAAATGCCCGAATGAGAGCCCAAACTGCAGCGCCAGCGCCAGCAGCGCCAGCCGCGACCCGTGTCTGATGTTCGAGCGGAACCACTTCATGCCGACAGGCGCCCCCACCGGAAGCCGGGACTCATCCCGGGCCAACTGATGTTATAATATAACATCAGTTGTATCGACCGGGTGTCAACCGGGGCGATCCTCGGAACAGGCGAATTGGCGACGTCCGTGTGATTAAAGCCACGGCCGGCGAGATAGGCGCATCAACGCCCCTCGCGCAGCCAAGTGGCGGCGAAGGCGCCGAGCAGCAGCAGCAGGCCGATCAGGCCGGCGAAGATCGGCAATACGCCGACGCCGCGCACCACGCTGGCGTCGCGCATCTTCACGCCCATCCAGCCATCGCCGCGGAAGATGCCGGAAGCGCGTACCGGCACGATGCGCGGAACGTCGAGGCTGGACGTCTCCACCAGGCGCCGCGCGTCGCCGCCGGTGGCTTGCGCCAGCGGCCTGAGCATGTCGGTGGTTGAAGTGACCTCGGAAAATTCCTTGGGGTTGGTCGGGCCGACATTGATCAGCGCCTTCAGCGTGCCGTCGGTGGCCTGCCACAGGCCGAGTTCGCTGGCGGGAATCGCCGAGCGCCACGTGCCGGGCTCGCTGCTGCTCAGCGTCAGTTCGCGCGCGGCCCCCGAAGGGGAAGTCACCGTGACCGGGGTGACGCTGTCCGCCATGGTCTGGCGCAACACCACAAGATCCTTGCCGCTGACCTGAAGCCGCAGCGCTTCCTCGTCGAGATCAGGCTGCTTCATCAGCCAGTGCGAGGTTCGCCGCAGCAAATCGAGATGCGGGCCGCCGCCCTCGTAGCCGCGCGCCCACAGCCAGATGTGGTCCGACAGCAGCAGGGCGACGCGGCCTTCGCCGAAGCGCGACAGCAGCAGCAGCGGCTTGCCGTCGGCGCCGGTCATGACCGGCGGGGTGATGGCGTTGCGGGTGTCGACGGTGCGGAAGAATCGGCTCCATCGCGGCGGCTCGCTGGCCGAGCCTTCCAGCCCGCGCGTCACCGGATGGCGTTTGCCGGCGTCGCTCAGATGCGCGTAATACGGCTTCTCGGTGACCCCGACGGGTTCGGCCGGCAGCACCGAATCCAGCGGCGTGCGCCAGATACTGGTGGTCGACGCGTAATCCGGCCCCGCCGACACCAGCACCGCGCCGCCGGCGCGCACGTAGCGCGCGATATTGTCGAAATAGGCGATCGGCAGCACGCCCTGGCGGGCGTAGCGGTCGAAGATGATCAGCTGGAATTCGTTGATCTTCTGCTGAAACAGCTCGCGGGTCGGAAACGCGATCAGAGACAATTCGTTGATCGGCGTGCCGTCCTGTTTCTCCGGTGGACGCAGAATCGTGAAATGCACGAGGTCGACGCTGGCATCGGATTTCAACAGGTTGCGCCAGGTGCGCTCGCCCGAATGCGGCTCGCCGGAGACCAGCAGCACCCGCAATTTGTCACGCACGCCGTCGATCGCCACCACCGCGCGGTTGTTGACCAGCGTCAGTTCGTCCTCCAGCGGCGAGGCCTCGATCTCGACGATGTTCGGCCCGGCGTGCTTGATGTCGACACTGACATTGATGGTCTGGCCGCTCAGTGCGGTGCGCTCGTTGATCACCTCGCCGTCGCGGCGCACCACGATCCTGGCGCGCTCGCCGCTGACGCCCTGGTCGTCCAGCCGGTAGGTGATGGTCTGTACCTGTCCGACGATGCCGAAGCGGGGGGCTGCCGCGATCGCGACGCGGCGGTCGCGCTCGTCCTTGCGCCCGGTGACCAGGGCATGCACCGGGGCCTGGAATCCGACCGCCGCGGCGTTGGCCGGAATGTCATGCACCCGCCCGTCGGTGATCAGGAAGGCGCCGGCGACGCGGTCGACCGGAACGTCCGACAACGCCGACGACAGCGCGCCGAACAGCCGCGTGCCGTCGGTTTCGCCGTCGGCCTGGCCGGCTTCGACCACCCGCACCTCGACGCCCTTGATCTTTTTCAGGCTGTCGACCAGCGCCTCGCGGGCTTTTTCGGTTTCACGGGTGCGCTCGCCGAAATTCTGGCTCGGGCTCTTGTCGATCACGACGGCGGCGACCGACGACAGCGGCTCGCGGTCCTCGCGGGTAAACGACGGATTGGCCAGCGCCAGCAGGATCAGCGCCAGCGCGGTCACGCGCACCGCGGCGCCGCGGGCGCGGCCGAGCAACAGCAGCACCGCGATGACGGCGATGGCGGCCAGCGCGATCCAGAGCACCAGCGAGGGGACGAGCGGCGTAAACGCGATGCCATACTGCATGATGCGTTCCTACTGCCCGAGCCGTTCGATCAGCGCCGGCGCATGCACCTGATCGGCCTTGTAGTTGCCGGTCAGCGTGTACATCACGATGTTGACGCCGGCGCGGAAGGCGAATTCGCGCTGCCGAGGCTCGCCCGGCGTCAGCGGCAGCATCGGCTGGCCGTCCGGACGCAGGGCCCAGGCGCCTGCCAGATCGTTCGACGTGATGATGATCGGCGAGACGCCGTCGCCGCCGCGGGCCGGCCGCGAGGCGGCCTCGTCCTCTTCGTCGCGCGGCAGGGTTTCGACCCAGGTCTGGCCGGTGTTGAAGCGGCCGGGGAAATCGCGCAGCAGATAGAAGGTCTTGGTCAGAACGTGTTCGCGCGGCACCGGCTCCAGTTCGGGAACGTCGAGCGAGGAGAGAATATTGCGCAGCGCCAGCATTCCCGGCGTCTGCGATTCGCCATTGGCTCCCGGCGGGGCCTCGATGGCGTCGCGCGTATCGAACACCACGGTGCCGCCCTGCTTCATATAGGCGTCGATGCGGTTGATGGCGTCCTGCGCCGGCTTCGCGGCGCCCGGCAACACCGGCCAATATATCAGCGGGAAGAACGCCAGTTCGTCGCGCGCCGGATCGACGCCGACGGGATCGCCGGCTTCCAACGCCGTGCGTTGCGCGAGAAACAGGGTCAGCCCGGCGAGGCCCGACTTAACGATGGCATCGACGTCGGCGTTGCCGGTCACGACGTAGGCCAATCGGGTTTGCGAGACGGCCTTGATGGCGAACTCGTCTGTGTTGGCGCGCGCCGCCCCGGAGGTCGCCATGCTCGCCGCCATCATCGCGGCCAGCGCGAATGCGAACGCCAGGGCCGCGGGCACCGCGCGCCGCCGCAACAGCGCCGCGATGCCGCCGCCGAGCAGGGCGACTATCACGGCGTCGATCAGGAACAGCGCCAGCGACGACGCCAGCAGGATTCCCCGGAGGTCGCGCGGTTCGGCATTGGTGTAGCTGGCGCGCTGCGCGCGCAGCGGGGAAGTATCGAGCGGCGCGATGCGGTCCGCCGCCGCCAGCGCGTTGACCGCCAGCGGACCGTCGGCCGGTCCATAGAAACCGGGCGGATGATCCGGCGTCGCACGATCGCGGAAGTCGGCGGGCAGCGGCTTCGCGGTCGATGGCGGCGGTCCGAAGGCGCCGAAGCCATCGAGCGTGCGCAGCGGCGCCACCGTCTCCGCGCCGGTTTCGCCCGCGACCCCGGCGCCCGGCGTGGAAGTGTAGCCGGACACATCGACGATCCTTCTTAGCATCTCGACGAAGCTGCCGGACATCGGCAGGTCGGACCAGCGCATATCGGCGCTGACGTGAAACAGGCTCACCACGCCCTTGCCGCGATGCTCGCCGGTCACCAGCGGCGTGCCATCCTCCAGCGAGGCCCAGCTTCGGCTCGCCAGCACGGCGTTGGGTTCGGCCAGCACTTGCCGGGTGACGGTGATATCCTTCGGCACCACGAGGCCCGCGAACGGCCCGTCCGCCGCGAACGAGGCCAGATGCTGCGGCTTTTCCCAGGTGAGACTGCCGCCGAGGCTGCGTCCGCCGCGGCGCAATTTGACCGGCACCAGATCGTCGTCGGCCTGGGCCAGGCGCGGTCCGGCAAACCGCACCAGCACGCCGCCTTGCTCGATCCATGCGCTGATGCGCTCGCGAATTTCCGGCGACAGCGTGCCGACATCCGCCATCACGATCATCGGCAGCTTCTGGTCCAGAAACTGCGTGATCGCCTGCTGCGGCGAGCCGCGTTCGCCGAGCCGCACGTCGGCGAACGGGGCCAGCGCACGCGTCAGATAGAAGGTGGATGCGAGGAGCGGCTGCGCGGTATCGCTGGTCGAGCCCGAGACGATGCCGATGGCGCGGCGGCGCCAGCGCTTGTCGAGCAGTTGCACCGCGCCGGCGGATCGCTCGCCCGACACATCGAGCCGGGCGATGTCGTTGCGCAGCTCGACCGGAAGATCGAACGACGCTTCGGTCTCGCGATCCCCAGCCGCAAAGCGGTAGCGGGCCTCGCCGATCGGCGAACCCTTCTGGTCGATCGCGCGCACCACGCCCGCAGCGACGCCGCCGCCGGCGCGCAGCACCTTCACTGTCATCTTGGCCGCGGCGTTTTCAGCCGCGACCAGAGCAAGCGGCGGCGCGGTGCCGCCTTCAAAAACCGTCAAGCCGCGATCTCCGATGGTCTTGCCGAGGCCTTCGATAAACTCCGGTCCGCGCCCGGTATCGACGCCGTCCGACAGCCAGGCGATCTCGGCGTCGCCCGTGGCTTTCAGGAAACGCTCGATGGCAACCAGGGTTTCCACCCGCTCGATCGAATAGGGTTTGGGCGCGAGCTGGCGCAGCGCCACCCGCGCCGTGCCCGCCGGCATCAGGGTGATGTCGCGCGCGGGCTCCGACAGCGGCACCAGCGCCACGCCGCGCCGATCATTGTCGGCATTCGCCATCAGTTCGTCTGCGGCCTTGATCCGGGAGTCCCAGCTCGCGGCAGCGCTCCAGCCGTCGTCGAGCAGGATCACCAGCGGTGCGCTGGAGCCGGCGAGGCCGGCTTGCGGATTCCAGATCGGCCCGGCAGCCGCCAGGATCACCAGCGCCGCGGCGGCGAGCCGCAAGAGAGTGAGCCACCATGGCGTGCGCGAGGGGGTTTCCTCCTTCGGCGCGATGTCGAACAACAGCCGCGTCGGCGGGAACTCGATGCGCCGCGGCCGCGGCGGCATCACCCGCAGCAGCCACCACAGCACCGGCAGACTCAGCAGGCCCAGCAGCAGCAAGGGTTGGGCGAAAGCGAGTGGCAATCCGGCGATCATGCGCGTCGTCCCACTTTGACGGTCGTGCCGCGCGCGCTGCCCTTGGCGACCATCATGCCCGAATGCAGGAACAACAGCAGTTCGGCGGCCGACCGGCTGGTGGTGTGGGTCGAGAACAGCCAGTCGAGCTTGTTGGTCTCGGCGCGTATTTCGGCGCGATGCAGCGCCACGCGCGCCACGTAGTCACCCGCCCATTTTTCCGCGCGCCCGGCGGTGATGACGCTGCCGCCTTCCGGTTCGACGAATTCGATCCGGCCGGAATAGGGGAAGGTTTCTTCGGCCGGATCGACGATCTGGACCAGGGTGCCGTGCGCGCCGGACGCCGACAGACCCGCCAGCATGGTTCTGATCTCCTGTAGCGGCGACCAGAAATCCGACAGCACCACGATTTCGGCGAGCGCCGAGGGTACGAACGAGGGCGGCAGGCTGAGCCGGGCTGCGTCGTCATGCAGCATCGCCTGCGCCATTTTGTCGATCACGCTGCGGCTCGCGGTCGGGTTCATCAGGCCCGGAATGCCGACCCGTTCGCCGCCCGCGACCAGCAGTTCGGCGAGGGCGAAGGTCACGATCAGCGTACGCTCCAGCTTGCTGTCGCGCGCCTGTTTCGACGCGAACGCCATCGACGGCGAGCGGTCCGGCCACAGCCATACGGTATGCGCGGACTCCCATTCCTGCTCGCGGACATAGAGATGATCGTCACGCGCCGAGCGACGCCAGTCGACGTTCTGCGACGGCTCGCCCGAAACGAAGCGGCGGTACTGCCAGAAACTCTCGCCGGCGCCGGCGCGCCGCCGTCCGTGCAGGCCGTGGATCACATTGGCGGCGATGCGGCGAGCTTCGAGCACGAGGCGCGGCAGCGAGGCGGCGAGCGTTCGGCTTTCGCCATCGGCCCGCCGGACTGCTGTGATCTCGCTGGGCCCGTGCTCGGTTTCCGCGGCCATCAACCGATCCGCGTCTTCAATTGCCTGATGACGTCGGGGATGGTGCGGCCTTCCGCGCGGGCGGAGAATGTCAGCGCCATGCGGTGCTTGAGAACCGGTTCCGCCAGATCGAGCACGTCGTCGATCGAGGGCGCGAGGCGGCCGTCGAGCAGGGCGCGGGCGCGGACCGCGAGCATCAGCGACTGGCTGGCGCGCGGACCCGGCCCCCAGGCGATCAGCTTGCCGGTTTCGCCGCCTTCCTCTCCGGGACGCGCCGAGCGCACCAGCGACAGGATCGCTTCGACGACGGAGTCGCCGACCGGCAGCCGCCGGACCAGCCGCTGTGCCGTGATCAGGATCTCGGCGTTCATGGCGGCCTTGGCCAGCGTTTCGTCGGCGCCGGTGGTTTCGAACAGGATGCGCCGCTCGGCGTCGCGGTCCGGATAGTCGACGTCGATCTCCATCAGGAAGCGGTCGAGCTGCGCTTCCGGCAGCGGATAGGTGCCTTCCTGCTCCAGCGGATTCTGCGTCGCCAGTACGTGGAACGGCTTCGGCAGATCGTGGCGCGCGCCCGCAACCGTGATGTGCTGCTCCTGCATGGCCTGCAGCAAAGCGGACTGGGTGCGCGGGCTGGCGCGGTTGATCTCGTCGGCCATCAGCAACTGCGCGAACACCGGTCCGGAGATGAATCGGAACGAGCGTTTGCCGGAGACGCTCTCGTCCAGCACTTCGGCGCCGAGAATATCGGAAGGCATCAGGTCCGGGGTGAACTGGATGCGCTTGGCATCGAGCCCGAGCGTAATGCCCAGTGTTTCCACCAGTTTGGTCTTGGCGAGGCCGGGCACGCCGATCAGGAGCGCGTGACCGCCCGACAGGATCGTCACCAGGGTGTTTTCGATCACCCGGTCCTGACCGAAGATGACGGTGGAGATCGCGTCCTTCGCCGCGCGGATCTGGCCGGCGACCTGTTCGGCCGAGCGGACGATCACGTCGTCGAGCTTCTCGACATTGTCTGCGCCAGCCATCTACCTCTCCCTGGACCCAATCTTGGGGTCACGTCTTGAGACCACGCCAAAAATCACGCCTGCCTGAACCGCCCCCGCTTGCGCCTTCAAGCCATGAAGCCCATGCTAAACTTATGCGAAGGCCATGTATTCGTTGAGTTAAACTATCCCCACATTATCGGCATTTCGGGCTATGAACGGCATCACGATGTAGCGACCTGAACGGAGATTCCATCCGGGAATCTTTGGCCCAGGACCTGTACCGCAAGGTGCAGCAATCGTGCCAAACCGAGGCGTGAGAGTCAGGGCAAACAATGGCGAAGCAAGGGCAGACCGGCCAACAGGATCTCGAAGGACTGACCGCTGCGGTCACCGAGGCCGCAAAAACCAGCCCCGCTGCCAAGGGGCTGCCGCCGGTGCATCTGTGGAATCCGCCGTTCTGCGGCGATCTCGACATGCGAATAGCCAGCGATGGCACGTGGTTCTACTTGGGAACGCCGATCGGGCGGCCGGCCCTGGTCCGGTTGTTCTCGACGATTCTGAAGCGCGAGGACGGCAAGCACTTTCTCGTGACCCCGGTGGAGAAGGTCGGTATCCGCGTCGACGATGCGCCGTTTCTGGCCGTCGAGATGACGAAGGAAACCGACGACCGCGGCCGGCTGTTGCGCTTCCGCACCAATGTCGACGACTGGGTGGCGTGCGATTCCGCCCACCGGTTGCGATTCGAGGCTGCCGCCGACGACGGCCTGACGCCCTATCTGCACGTCCGCGCCGATCTGTGGGCCAAGGTGACGCGGGCGCTTTACTACGATCTGGTTGACATGGGCGAGGAGCGGGTGGTCGATGGTCGCCCGATGTTCGGCATCGAATCCGGCGGCGAATTTTTTGCGATGGCGGATGCGGAGCAGGTGAGGGGCGCGCTTTGAACGAGCCGATGCTGAAGACGGACCCGGCTGCGATCAGTTCCGTGGAGTTTTTCGACCGGAGCCGGGCGCGGCTTGATTTCGGCGTGCCGCCGGGCCTGATCGATCCCAACATCATCCCGCGGAGCGGCGATCAGGGCACCGATCGCATGCTGGAGATCATCGCGCGCGAGCAGCCGGTGCGGCCCGCCGCGGTATTGATCCCGGTGGTGGACCATCCGCAGCCGACTGTGCTGCTGACGCAGCGCGCGGCGCATCTCAACGATCATGCCGGTCAGATTGCCTTCCCGGGCGGCAAGATCGATGTGACCGACGCCTCGCCGCTCGACGCCGCGCTGCGCGAGGCCGAGGAGGAGATCGGGCTCGATCGCAACTTTGTCGATCCGCTCGGCTATCTCGATCTGTACGCGACCGGTTTCGGATTTCGCATCCTGCCGACGGTGGCGCGGGTGAGGCCGGGCTTCAAGCTGCGTATCAACCAATCCGAGGTCGACGATGCCTTCGAGGTGCCGCTGGCGTTCCTGATGGACCCGGCCAATCACCAGCTGCACAGCAAGGAATTCCGCGGCATGGAGCGTTCGTACTACGCCATGCCGTTCGCCGAGCGTTACATCTGGGGCGCCACCGCAGGAATTCTGCGCGTGCTGTACGAGCGGATTTGTCTGCCATGATACGTCCGATTCTCACCGAGATCGGAATTTTCCTGATCCCGTTCGCGGTCTATGCGGCGTTCCTGATCGCGACACGCTCCGGACTGCTGGTGCAGTCGTCGTGGCCGCTGCACGTCATCGCCAAACTGTCGATCGCGGCGCTGCTGCTGGTCGTTGTCAGCTTCGTCCTGCTGGCGCATTTCTCCGGTGCGCCGCCGAACTCGACCTATGTTCCGGCGCATATCGAGAACGGCAGGCTGGTTCCCGGAAAAGAAATTCCTGGAGCCGGAAAATGAGCGAGGCGCGCGTGCTGTCGGATGCGCCCTGGCTCAGATCCGGCCCGGCCGCCCGTGTGCTCGAGCTGCTCAACGGCGGCGGCGAGGAAGCGCGCGTGGTCGGCGGCGCGGTTCGCAACGCGCTTTTGAAAATTCCGGTCGCCGATATCGATATCGCCACCACCGCGCTGCCCGCCGAGGTGATGCGCCGCGCCAGGGCTGCCGGCATCAAGAGCGTGCCGACCGGCATTGACCATGGCACCGTGACGCTGGTGGTGGATTCGCATCCGTTCGAGATTACCACCTTGCGCCAGGATACCGAGACGTTCGGCCGCAAGGCGACGGTCGCGTTCGGCCGCGACTGGGTCCGCGACGCCGAGCGACGCGATTTCACCATCAACGGCCTATCGGTCGATGCCGCCGGGGTCGTGCACGATCATGTCGGCGGCTGGGACGACATCGCCGCACGACGCGTGCGCTTCATCGGCGATCCCGGCGCGCGTATCGCCGAGGATTATTTGCGCATCCTCAGATTCTTCCGTATTCACGCCGCCTACGGCGCGGGCGCGCCCGATCGTTCCGGCACCCTCGCCTGCATCGCCGGGCGCGCCGGCCTTGCGACGCTCTCCGCAGAACGCGTGCGGATGGAAATGCTCAAGCTGATGGTCGCGCAAGGTGCGGCCGGCGCGGTCCAGGCGATGGCGGATGGCGGGCTGCTGCTGCCGATTTTCGGCGGCGTCGCCTACACCGGACCGTTCGCCGCGATGATCGCGGCGGAGCGGGCGCTGGGACTTGCGCCGGACCCGGTTCGCCGGCTCGGTGCGCTCGCGGTCGCTGTCACCGAGGACGCGAAGCGCGTGGCGCTGCGCATGCGGCTCAGCAATGCCGAAACCAGGGCGCTGGATTCCATGGGCCACCGCTGGTGGCGGCTTGCCGGCATGGACGAGGCCACGGCGCGGCGGCGGCTCTACCGGCTCGGCGAGGACCGCTACCGCGACCGGCTGATGCTGGCATGGGCGCGGGCGGGACGCGGCGTCGATCCGGCCCCCTGGCGCGAACTCGCGACCCTGCCGAAGCGCTGGAGCGCGCCGAAATTCCCGCTCAAGGCGGCGGATTTCATCGCCCGCGGTATCGCCCAGGGCCCGCTGCTCGGGCAGGTGCTGGCGCTTGCCGAAGATGGCTGGCTGGCGGCGGATTTCCCGCTGGATGAACCTGCGGTGGAAGCCATCGCCGATCAGGCGCTCGCGCGCTTCACCCGCGACAACCGGCTGTGAGCCAAACGTCGTCGAACCGATGCCGGTTCAGGCGTCGCGACGCCGCCGGGTGTTGAAACTCGCCGACATCGCAGGCCGCGCCCTTACGCAACCTTGCTTTTCTCGAGGTCGCCTTCCTCATCTTCGTCTTCAGCTTCGTCCTCTTCTTGCTCGTCATCGGAATCGTCGATTTTGGCCAGCTCCAGGACGGCCACGGGAAGCGTTTCGCGAAACAGATCGCCTTCCTCGCCCATCCACAGGCACACGATCGCCTGATCGTGCACCTCTGCCACCGTCACCGGATGCCCCCCGGATTTCAGCATGACGACATCGCCTGGTTTCAGTTCCATGATCTTTTCCCTCCGCGCGGATTGACGCGGTTCGCAGACTACCGATCTGTCATGACAGGCCGATCACGGCGCGCTTCGTCCGCTGGGGTGATCTCGGTCGCGACCGGCGTCGTCGAGAGTGAACGGGCTGCCGTCATCAGCCGGTCGATGCGGCGGTGAAAACCGCCAATTGAGCATCGAAAGCTCGCTTGAAGGCCGGCCGCGCTTCGCCGCGGGTGACATAGGCCCGGAGGTTCGGATATTCGTCGAGTATCCCCGAACCGTTCAACCTGCGCAGCACCGCCACCATCAGAAGGTCGCCGGCGCTGAACGCACCATCGAGCCAGTCGGCATCGTCCAGGCGATCGGAAAGGTGGCACAGTCGGTCACGGATGCGATCCTCGACGACAGGCAGGCGCTGCCTGTACCAGGTCTCGTCGCGCTCCAGCAGCGTGGCGATTTCCCGATCAACGATCGGTGGCTCCAGCGTGCTAAGCGCGGCAAACATCCATGTGATCGCGCGCGCCCGGGCATTCGCATCGTCGGGCAGCAGGCCAGCATGGTGCACCGCGATATGGAACACGATCGCCCCCGACTCGAACAGAGCGAGATCGCCTTCTTCATAGGTCGGAATTTGCCCGAAAGGATGAAGCGCGCGATGCACCGGCTCCTTCATCTGGCTGAACGAAACAAGACGAACGTCGTAAGGTTGTCCCACTTCCTCGAGCGCCCAACGTACCCGCATGTCACGTGCCTGACCCTTGCCCCGGTCGGGCGACCTTTCAAAGGCTGTGATGGTGGGGGGCATTGTGAAGGCTCCGAGTGATTGCATGACGCTGTCGAGCGTGATGCGCGTGATTACAACGACTTTCTCATGTCAGGTGTTCGGTTCTTGCGCTTTGCATCCAGAGGACGAACGAGCGGCGCGGCTCCCGACAAGTTGCTTCGTTTTCCTTGGCCATCACGCTCAAATGGCAGACCGCCGCTCGCCCGTTGGCCCGTTAACAGTCTGTTAACCAACGCGGCCTAGCCTGGTCATCGCCCGGTCATCATCAGCTGATTACCGCCCGGTTCGTTCTAGGAGAACAGCCGATGTCCGTTGAAGCGCTGACATATGCCGCTCTAGGTACCCGCCTGAAAATCTCGGTAGAGGCCGCTCGTTCGCTTGCCAGGCGACGCCGGCTGCCGCGCTCACTTTCAGATGACGGCGAGGTCGTGGTGAGCGTTGATCTCGCTGAAATACGGCATACGCCCCGGCGAACAGGTGGTCGCCAGGCAGGCAACATCGCCCTGTTAGCGGTAAAGATCGAGGCCTTGCAGGCCGAGATCTCGTGGCTCGAAGCAAGGGCAGCCGATCACAGAGCAGATTTCGAGCGCGAGTGCGAGCGCGCCGATCGCTTGGCGGTTGAGCTGATGCGGGCGACTGCAGAAACGATGGCAGCCAAGGAGATGACGGCACGGGTTGAAGGTGAGGTGGCGGCTCTGCGGTCCGGCGGCCGAACTGGCGGCTCGATCGATAGCCACGGAAAGGCTGCAAGCCGACTGGGACATCTAGCTGCGACCATCGTGGAAGCAGACCGCAAGGCTTGTAGGTAGCAATCCGTATCCTCATTCCCCGCTTGCCGGAGCAACCGTGAGGCAAAAATGACCAACAGCACCGATATTCGCGAATTGAAGGCGCGCATTATCGTGTTTGGGGTCGGCGGCGCCGGCGGCAATGCCGTCAACAATATGATTGCGGCCGGGCTGCAGGGCGTCGACTTCATCGTAGCCAATACCGACGCACAGGCGCTCTCCATGTCGAAGGCCAAGCGCATCATACAGATGGGCACCCAGGTTACCGAAGGCCTTGGCGCCGGCTCGCAGCCCGAAGTGGGGCGTGCCGCAGCCGAAGAAGCAATCGATACGATCCGCGATCATTTAACCGGCGCGCACATGGTGTTCGTTACTGCCGGCATGGGCGGCGGTACCGGCACCGGGGCAGCGCCCATTATCGCCAAGAACGCGCGTGACCTTGGTATTCTCACCATCGGTGTCGTCACCAAACCATTCCACTTCGAGGGCCAGCGCCGCATGCGCGCTGCTGAAGCCGGCATCGCGGAACTTCTGAAGGTGGTGGACACCCTGCTGATCATCCCAAACCAGAACCTGTTCCGGGTGGCCAACGAGAAGACGACATTCGCCGATGCCTTCACCCTGGCCGACCAGGTGCTTTATTCGGGTGTGGCCTGCATCAGCGACCTTATCGTCAAGGAGGGTCTGATCAATCTCGATTTTGCCGACGTTCTCGCCGTAATGCGCGAGAAGGGCAAGGCCATGATGGGCAGGGGCGAGGCTTCCGGCGAGAAGCGCGTGCTCGCCGCCGCTCTGGCCGCGATTTCCAATCCATTGATCGAGAACCCCTCGATCAAGCGCGCCAGTGGCCTCATCATCTCCATCACCGGTGGCAAGGACCTGATGTTATTTGAGGTTGACGAAGCTGCCACCCGCATTCGCGAAGAGGCCGACCCGGACGCCAACATCATCGTCGGCGCGTCTTTCGATGAAAGTCTGGAAGGTATCGTCCGTGTCTCGGTGGTGGCGACCGGCATCGACAATCTCGACCCGGCGCGCCAGACGCAACCGGCGGAAAGCTCACTCTCGGAACTCGCCGGCAGGCTGCGCAACGACAGCCGTCGCATCGCCGACCAGATCGAGCGTACTGCACCGTTGCCGCAAGAGAGTCCGCCGCTCCGCCCGACGGCCCGCCACCCCGGAGGACGACCGGCAGATCCGATTTCGGAATACGCGCGCAATGTGCCTCCGCAGCGCTTCGATCCGTACGGCCGCTCCTCTCCTGCGCGCAATTCGATCCAGGAAAACGTTCTCGATATCCCGGCCTTCCTGCGCCGCCAGGCCAACTAAGCCGTCGTGAGGCCCAAAATACATTGCGCTGAAAAGAACTGGGCAAGACTATGCGCCGATCTAAGCCGTAATGTTATCCAAGTTTGCGATGACGTTCCAAGCGGATAAGATCTGCCAGCTGATTCGGCGGATGATCGCGATTCGCGAGGATAACGCTATGGCATTTTTCAAGCGTGAGCTCAGCCCGGTCGAGCGCTTCGAGAGTGCGCTGAAGGATAAGCAGGCGGCGCGGCAGAAACTGGCCGACCGGTTAAGCATCGCCGAAACGGTACTTGGAGAAAAACGTGCCGAAGCCGAACGGCTGGCGGTGGCCGGGGCCACCAATGCCCAGCTTGATCGAGCAGAGGCCGACATGCGCGCCGTCGAGGACCGCGCCAAGACATTGCGCGCCGCAGTGGTGGAATTTGACGAGCAGATCGCCTCAACCGAACGCGTATTGGCCGACGCCAAAACGCAGCGCGACCGCAACATGGTGGCGGACGAGATTGAGGCGATGGCTGCGGCAATCGAGCAGGCTGCCCCGGGATTCGATGCCGGTGCCGCCGCGCTCGTGGAGGCTGTCGCAAGACGGGCGGCCTCAATGCCGGAAGCGACCAGGTTCTCGGCCAGCGTGGATGCGGTGCGTCGCGAGATTCTCTCGGCTGCGGACCTGATTTGCTGGGAGCTACGATCCACCGCGGTGCGAACGCGCGCGGGCAACGCGAACATCGCATCTCGCGCGCCACTCGAGGCAGAGCGAGCGCCAACTCCAGAGATTGAGCGGCAATTGATCTACACGCTGAATCCGCTGCTTTGGCGGGAGGGCGGCGAGGTGCGCCGGGTTCCTGCGTTCGCGCTGGTGGGGTTGCCAAAAATGTTGCTGCCGGTGGCGCTGCGGCATCAGCATGTGGACTATCTGAATGCCCGGCGCGTGCAGACCCTGATGCATGTTCACGGCAGCGGACGGTCCGATAGCGTTCCCCATGAGGACGACGCGCAGTTCGTCGATCTCGATGCGCTCGCCGCAGAGGAGGGGAGCGCCCAAGCAGATGTTGCGTGAGCGCGGTGATAACGATCGAAAGGAGATTGCCTGGCACGAGGGCAAGCGACCGAGCGACAAGTGCTATCGCAAGTCCGTCGATGAAATCGGCAATCAAGATATCCAGCTTTCGGTAAGGCACCTTTGGGACATGCCGAGGCATCGAGCAATGCCCGACTTCGAGGGCAAAGCGGAAAACTTGTCCTCACACTGAGTTCTTCTCAGCTTGACCCAGCGCTGACATCCGCGACCCAAGATGAAAAGTCCCCGCTACCCACAGCGGGTGCCATGGCAATCGTAAAGCCTCACGGGTGTCGAGCTACCTTAGTCACCTACAGTTTCGAGATTGGCTAGCCACGGACCAGACCATTCTAGGTGGACGACGCTACCTCAGAGAGTGCGAGAGCTCGGTATCCAGTATTAATTAATCGAGAACCCTAATTCGCATAAGCACTTGGTCCAGCTTTCAATGCAGCTCGAAGAGGCCGTGTGGTGGATGGGTCGGAAAAGTATCGGTCGTTCTATGCCAAACTGATTTGCACGGCAGCCAAGCTCGATGATCCGCGCATCGAGGAGGCTTTTCACTCGGTGAAACGTGAGTCCTTCGCAGGACCGGGGCCCTGGTGGCTGAGCATCGGGGCCCATCCATACGTGCAGACGCCGGACGATGATCCTGCGTTCCTCTACCAGAATCTGCTCCTGGCGCTGGATCGCGAGCGCGAGATCAATATCGGCCAGCCCGGCGCTCACGCCTGTTGGCTCGGAGCCTGCAACATTGAAGCGGCGGAGACCGTGGTGCAGGTCGGGGCAGGCAGCGGCTACTACACGGCGATACTTGCGCATCTGGTCGGCGCGGATGGCCGGGTGCACGCCTATGAGATTGACGAGGTGTTGGCGGCGCGGGCCCGCGAGAATCTCAGAGACCTGCACCAGGTAGATGTGCGAATGGAATCGGGCGTCGCGCCGGACTTGCCGCAATGCGACTTGATCTACGTTTGCGCCGGAGCAGCGCAGCCAAGCCGAACGTGGCTTGACGCGCTGCGACCCGGAGGGCGGTTGCTGTTTCCACTGGCACCCGAAGGCGTCTTCGGCGGCATGTTGCTGATCACGCGTCCCGACCAGGGATCTACCTGGCCTGCCAAGTTCGTAAGTCGCGCCGCATTCATCGGCTGCGTGGGCCTCCAGGATGAGGAAGCAGGTCATCGTCTGACCGAAGCGTTCTCGAAAAATTGGGATCGCGTGCGGTCGCTCCGCCTTGATGGATCGTCCCCTGATGATAGCTGCTGGTTTTCCGGTGACGGATGGTGGCTTTCGACTGCGCAAGGGTAGCAAGTATCGAGCAACGATCGGCCAGGGATCACGCCGATCGACGTTCGCTATTGTGAGGGTTTGCGGATGCCGGCCCCATGATGGTGGCGCGGCGGACACCGTGGGGCCGGCGTAACTCGCGGGCTGGTTACCCCGGTCGTTAGGGCTGCGAGCCATGATGCAAGTACCCTCTGCCAGGTACATTCGCTTGTTGGCATCGTGGTCGGCTTTTCCGCCTCGAAATAAACCAGCCATTTTGCGCTACATCAAGGCCGTCGGGGCCGCGAGGAGCAAACTATTTTCTGATATTTCTCTAACCTGTGGAGAGAGCAGATGACCCTTCCAAGATTGTGGACCACCAGTCAGGAGCTTGCATCCGACCCCTTCAGGGCCATGCGGCGTGAAATGGAAAGCGCGCTTCGAGCTTTCGATCAGGGTTCGCCTTCTCCCAGTATTGGGGCGGGCGCGCCGGCAATCAATGTGGCGGAAACCAAGGATGCCTTCGAAGTGACAGCTGAACTTCCCGGCGTGGACGAGAAAGAGATCAAGGTCAGCCTGGACGGCAACCAGCTGGTCATCTCCGGCGAGAAAAAGGCGGAGAGCACGAAAGATGAAAAGGAGTGGCACGTCGAGGAGCGCAGCTAGGCTCATTCTATCGATCGATGTCTCTGCCTTTCGAGCCGGAAGAGGGAGCCGTCGAAGCTCATTTCGATAAGGGCGTGCTGCATCTCGCTATCAAGAAGCCCGCCAAGGCCGTGAAGACCACCAAGACAATCGATATCAAGACAGGAACTCCACCGAGCGCGAGCCCTGCATCGAACAAGGCCGCCGCACCGGGCAAGGCCGCCTAATACTGTACGGTCGTTGCAACAAACCGGAGACTGGAACCAGACGAGCCGGTTGCGGTCTCCGGATTTGTCATGCTCTTTCCGATGCCGTGATCGAATGAGATTTCGCGGCTTGATTGCGCTTCGGTTTCCAAAGTCTCCCGTTATGCTGCTGCGATTCGATGAGAGCACCGATGAAGAAGCCAGTTCGCGCGATTGACGAGCCTGAGCAGAAGGCGCCACGTGCCGATCGGCCGCCGACGGAAGGATTTGTGGTAGTTGTCGACGGGCACTTCAAAACGGAATTTGACACGGCCGAAGCGGCTGAATCATCGGAGGCGAAATGACGATCAATGACATTGGCCCAAAGCCGCAATCGTTCAACATTGAACACGCGACTAAGGAAAACACAGATTATCGCTCCGTCGCCTGGAGCGGGCGCTATCTGCAAGTGACGCTGATGTCGATCCCCGTCGGCGAGGATATTGGTCTCGAAGCACATCCAGAGACGGATCAGTTCCTGCGGCTCGACGCTGGCCGTGGCCGGGTGCAGATGGGAGCCGCGAAAGACAAACTGAGTTTTGAAAAGGAAGTCTCGGACGGCTGGTGTGTGCTCGTTCCGGCGGGGACTTGGCACAACATCACCAATATAGGCGCGACTCCGATGCAGGTCTATGCGATCTATGCGCCCGCCCACCACAAGCCCGGCAAGGTGCAGGCGACGGCGGCGGCGGCGGAAGCAGACAAAGACGACGAGCCGCCGGCCTGGTCAGTGCAGCCAAAACATGCGCCCGATAAACACGGGTAACGGCGGAAAGAGCTGATGCTTATTTCTTCGTTTCGCGTCCATGGCGCAGTCTCCTCTTGGCACTTTTCGAAAGTGACGCGATGTCGGACGTGAGTCCGGAATTCGCACCAACGTGGACGCTCGCCAACGCCCTTGCCCCCCAAAAAGGTGGGGAGATGAACCGAATTCCCGCGCGCCTTGATGGGTCCCCACCCTGAATTAGTGCCGGTGATTTGCCCGACGTGTCAAATGCAATCGCTAGCATCACGCATGCCAGCGACCGGCTTGCTCCATTGCATGGGGTTGTTTTCGATATTTTGATGGGGAGGGAAATCGGGTCGGCGTTGGAGCGGCAAAGGCTTCATGCTGCCTCGTCAGGCAGCAGCTCCGTCAGCGAGCGGATGATGCGGTCAGGCCTGGCGGGGGTGCCCGCGGGCAGGCCTTCGCCATGCGCATCCATCCAGATCGCATAGATGCCGAGGCGCTGCGGCACCACGATTTCCCATTCGAGATTGTCGCCGATCATCCAGGTCTCGGGCGGGGTCACGTCGAGCGCCTCCATGGCGTGCAGGTAGGCGCGCTCCTCCGGCTTGCCGAAACCATGCTCGCCTTCGATCTGGATATGGTCGAAGCGGTGCGTCAGCGCAAAACGCTCGACCTTGGCGCGCTGGGTGTCGGCGGCGCCGTTGGTCACCAGCGCGAGCTTCACGCCGTGCGCCTTCAGGGCGTCGATGGCGTCATGCGCGCCCGGAAACATGAACATCTCCTCGTCGCGATAGGCGGTCAGGCGGTCGGCGAGCCGTACGGCGAGTTCCTCAGGCAACGCGGGCCGGCCGGCGGCGGCAAGTGCTGCAAACCCGTCCTTGACGACCACCTGCCTTGCTTCGCCGAGTTTCAATCGCCAGGCGGCTTCCGCGGTCGCCCAGAACCTGCGGCCGGACTCCAGGATCGCGGCGGCGACCTGCTGCGGCGACAGCGGCGCCAGTTCGCCGGCGAATTCCGCCGCGACCTTGTTCCAGGCGATCTCGGGGCGGCCATAGGCCGACAGGATGGTGTCGTCCATGTCGATCAGCATCGCGCGGGGCAGGGGCGTCATCGTCGTTAGGGCCATTTCACTTCCGGCGGCATCGACGACAGGATGGAATCGACGTTGCCGCCGGTTTTCAGCCCGAAGATGGTGCCGCGATCATAGAGCAGGTTGAATTCGACGTAACGTCCGCGCCGGACCAGCTGTTCCTCGCGGTGTTCGGCGGTCCAGGGCGCATCGACATTGCGCCGCACCAGCTCGGGATAGACCTTCAGGAAAGCGCGGCCGACGTCCCGGGTGAAGGCCAGATCGGCCTCCCAGTCGCCGGAGTCGAGCCAGTCGTAGAAGATGCCGCCGATGCCGCGCGCTTCCTTGCGATGCGGCAGATAGAAATACTCGTCGCACCACTTTTTGAGTTTGTCGTAATCGGCAACGGCGCTGTGCGCGTCGCAGGCGGCCTGCATCGCGGCGTGGAAAGCAACCGTGTCGGAATCCGCTTGCGTGCGCCGCCGGTCGAGCACCGGCGTCAGATCCGCGCCGCCGCCGAACCATGCCTTGGTGGTGACGACGAAGCGGGTGTTCATGTGCACCGCCGGGATATTCGGATTGCGCAGATGCGCGATCAGCGAGATGCCCGAGGCCCAGAATTTGGGGTCGTCGGCAGCGCCGGGAATCTGCGCCCGGAACTCGGGGGCGAATTCGCCATGCACCGTCGAGCAGTGCACGCCGACCTTCTCGAACAGCCGCCCGCGCATCACCGACATCACGCCGCCGCCACCGGGCTGGCCGGTATGGTCGCTGCGGTCCCATGGCGTGCGCACGAAGCGGCCCGCGGCGCCTGGATAGAGCGATGCGGGGGCGTCGTCCTCGAGTTTCTCGAGTGCCGCGCAAAGTTCGTCGCGCAGGCGTTCGAACCAGCTCCGCGCCCGCGTCTTGCGGTCCTCGATCACGGACATGTCCATGCGGACTCCTACCTTAACCCTGCGGCCCGTAATAGGTGCAGCTCTCGTTGCAGCTGTCGCGATGTACGCTCACGCGAGCGAGCTTTCCGGCATGCGCGACCCGCTCCCAGATGAAGCGCGAAAGGTTTTCCAGCGTCGGATGCCCCAGCGCCTCGACCTTGTTGAGCAGCTTGTGGTCGAGCGTTTTCTGCACCTCCGCCATGCAGCGGTCGAGCAGGCCGAGATCCATCACCATCCCGGTCGCGGCATCGGGCGTGCCGCGCACGGTGACCTCGGCGCGGAACGAGTGGCCGTGGATTTCCATGCTGGCATCGCCCAGCGTCGTTCCCGACAGCGCATGCGCCGCCTCGAACCGGAACGATTTTGTCAGTTCCCACATTCTGAAAGTCCAACCTTTACCTGATACCGAGTGTCTTGTGCGTCTGCAGGCTGAGCCGCCATTGCGGATGGCGCAGACAGTAATCGACCGCGCGCGCGGTGTTTTCAATGACGTCGGGCCCGTCCATCGGCTGCAGCGAGAAGCGCTCGAAGGCGAGATCGACAAAGGCCTCCGGGGCCGCGCCCGCCTGCGGGTAGATCAGCTTGAGTTCGTGCCCCCGCCGCACCACGAGGTCGGCGCCGGCTTTCGGGCTGACGCAGATCCAGTCAACGCCGCCGGGCGGTTCGATCGTGCCGTTGGTCTCGACGCCGATTTCGAAACCGCGCGCATGCAGCGCGCCGATGACGGCCCCGTCCACCTGCAACAGTGGTTCGCCGCCGGTTAACACCACGTAACGGTTGGCGCTCGTTCCCGCCCATTGCGCGGCAACGGTGTCGGCCAGTTCGTCTGCCGAGCCATAGCGGCCGCCCAGCGTTCCGTCGGTCCCGATAAAGTCGGTGTCGCAAAACCGGCAGGTCGCGGTGGCGCGGTCCTGCTCGCGGCCGCTCCACAGGTTGCAACCCGAGAATCGGCAGAACACCGCGGCGCGGCCGGCATGCGCGCCTTCGCCCTGCAAGGTCAGAAAGATCTCCTTGACCGCGTAACTCAACGCGCTACCTCCTCATCTCGCGGAACCGGTTTGCCGCAGGGCTTCACCCAATGCCATCGCCGCCGCGACCGCGACATTGAGCGAGCGCAAACCGGGCTTGATCGGGATCACCACCCGCGCGTCGGCAGCGGTGATCACCTCGTCGGGAACCCCGGCGGTTTCGCGCCCGAACAGCAGGATGTCATCCGCTTTGTACCGATAATCAAGGTAGCAGCCGCGAGCCTTGGTCGTGAACAGGATCAGGCGATAGCCTTTTTCGTTACGCCATTGATGGAATTTTGACCACGAGTCGTGGCGCATGATGGTGACCTGGTCGAGATAGTCCATTCCGGCCCGGCGGAAATGCCGGTCGGACACCGGAAAGCCGGCGGGTTCGATGATGTGGGCGGCCGCATTGAGGCAGGCGCACAGGCGCAGAATCGTCCCGGTGTTCTGGGGGATGTCGGGCTGGAAAAGCGCAACCTGCATGATGTGATGGCCCGGGAGGGCTCCATGAGATGTTTGAATAATTCGCGGCTCGGTACGGAATTTGTGCCTTGCACGCATGGCAGCCGATAGCGGGCTTGCGCTCTTCCGGCAAGGGTGCCAATAGAACGATTCTGGACGGCTTGTTCCGCCCGATTGGGCCGGGAAAAGTGGTCTTTCTGCCGCCGCGGGGGTCGCGGGCGCCGGCAGCCTCCTCCGGTACGTCATGCGTTCTCTGGGGGCGGCTCCACCGGCTGCAGACAGGAAAGGGTTTGGAATCGTGACGACAGCGTCTTCGGCGGATCATCCGACACGCCGTGATTTTCTCTTTGTTGCGACCGGAGCCGTCGCTGCGGTTGGCGGAGCGGCCGCATTGTGGCCCTTCATTTCTCAGATGAATCCGGACGCCTCGACGATCGCTGCCGGCGCGCCGATCGAAGTCGATCTGGCGCCGATCGCCGAAGGGCAGGACATCAAGGTGTTCTGGCGAGGCAAGCCGATCTTTGTCAGCCATCGTACCAAGAAGCAGATCGACGAGGCCCGCGCCGTCAACGTTGCGAGCCTGCCGGATCCGCAGAGCGACCAGGCCCGGGTCAAGGAAGGTCATGACCAGTGGCTGGTCGTGATCGGCATCTGCACCCATCTCGGCTGCATCCCGATCGCCCATGAGGGCCAATACGACGGCTTCTTCTGCCCCTGCCACGGCTCCCAATACGATACCTCGGGCCGGATCCGCTCCGGGCCGGCGCCGACCAACCTGCCGGTGCCGCCCTATCAGTTCATCTCCGACACCAAAATCCAGATCGGCTGAGCCTCGGATCCGACATCCGAGACTCCGAGCCCGTCGCGTCGTCATATTTCCCTAGGGATCGCATCATGAGCGGACCATCCGACTACCAGCCGACCAATCCCGCGTTGAAGTGGATTGAGCGGCGTCTCCCGATCTTGGGACTTATGCATTCCTCGTTCGTGGCCTATCCGACGCCGCGCAACCTCAACTACTGGTGGACCTTCGGCGCCATCCTCTCGATGATGCTCGCCTTGCAGATCATCACAGGCGTGGTCCTGGCGATGCACTACACGCCGCATGTCGATATGGCCTTCAAGTCGGTCGAAAGCATCGTGCGCGACGTGAACTACGGCTGGCTGCTGCGCAACATGCACGCCGCGGGCGCCTCGATGTTCTTCGTTGCTGTCTACATCCATATGTTCCGCGGCCTCTACTACGGTTCGTACAAGGAGCCGCGCGAGGTCCTGTGGATTCTCGGCGTCATCATCTACCTCCTGATGATGGCGACCGGTTTCATGGGTTACGTGCTGCCGTGGGGCCAGATGAGCTTCTGGGGCGCTACCGTCATCACCAACCTGTTTTCCGCCATTCCCTATGTCGGCGACAGCATCGTCACCCTGCTGTGGGGCGGCTATTCGGTGGGCAATCCGACGCTGAACCGCTTCTTCTCGCTGCACTACCTGCTGCCGTTCGTGATCGCCGGCGTGGTCGTGCTGCACGTCTGGGCGCTGCACGTCGCCGGCCAGAACAATCCGGCTGGCGTCGAGCCGAAGACGCCAAAGGACACCGTGCCGTTCACGCCCTATGCGACCATGAAGGACGCGTTCGGCATTTCCTGCTTCCTGCTGTTCTTCGCCTGGTTCATTTTCTACATGCCGAACTATCTCGGCGAGGCCGACAACTACATCCCGGCCAATCCCGGCGTGACGCCGGCCCATATCGTGCCGGAATGGTACTACCTGCCGTTCTACGCGATCCTGCGCTCGATCCCGGACAAGCTCGCCGGCGTGGTGGCGATGTTCGGCGCGATCCTGATCCTGGCGTTCCTGCCGTGGCTCGACACCGCCAAGACCCGTTCGTCGAAGTATCGCCCGCTGGCGAAGCAATTCTTCTGGATCTTCGTCGTTGTCTGCCTGCTGCTCGGCTGGCTCGGCGGCAAGCCCGCCGAAGGCGTCTACGTGATTGCCGGACGTATCCTGACCTTCTGCTACTTCGCCTATTTCCTGATCGTGCTCCCTCTCCTGAGCCGGATCGAAAAGCCGCGACCGGTGCCGAATTCGATCGCCGACGACGTGCTGGCGAAGACCGGAAGCAAGTCGACGCCGATGGTGTCCACGGTGATCGCGCTCGCCATCGCCGGCGCGCTGTTCGCGGGATCCGCGCCGGACGCCCGAGCGGCAGAGGGTCAGATCACGCCGCCGTCGGAGAAATGGTCGTTCGCGGGTCCGTTCGGCAAGTTCGACCGTGGCGCGATGCAGCGCGGCCTCCAGGTCTACAAGGAAGTCTGCGCGTCCTGCCATGGCCTGTCCTATGTCGCGTTCCGCAATCTCGCCGACCCCGGCGGTCCCGGCTTTTCGGCTGCGCAGGCAGCAGCCTTCGCCTCCGAGTACAAGGTCAAGGACGGTCCGAACGATGCGGGCGATATGTTCGAGCGGCCCGGCCGGCCCGCCGACTACTTCCCGTCGCCGTTCCCGAACGATCAAGCGGCCCGTGCGGCCAATGGCGGTGCGTTGCCGCCGGACCTGTCGCTGATCACCAAGGCGCGCTCCTACCCGCGCGGCTTTCCGATGTTCATCGTTGACCTATTCACCCAGTTCCAGGAGCAGGGCCCGAACTATGTCAGCGCGCTGATGCAGGGCTATGAGGAAAAGCCGCCGGCCGGGTTCACGCTGCCGGAGGGCTCCCACTACAACAAATATTTCCCGGGCCACGCCATCAAGATGCCGAACCCGCTCAGCGACGGCCAGGTCAGCTACGCCGACGGCGCGCCGGCGACGGTGGCGCAATATTCCAAGGACGTCACCACCTTCCTGATGTGGGCCGCGGAGCCGCACATGGAGGCGCGCAAGCGGCTGGGCATGCAGGTGTTCGTGTTCCTGATCCTGCTCACGGGCCTCCTGTACTTCACCAAGAAGAAGGTCTGGGCCGACGCGCACTGATTTTGAAGCGCCATTGACCTGACATCGAAAAAGCCCCGGCGGGGCTTTTTTTGTCGGGCGCAGCGCAGCGAGCTACCCGATTGCGTTGGGATCGCCGTGCGGACAGAATAGCCGCCAATCTGCCCCAAGGAAATCGCGGGAGGAACCCATGGGTACCAGCATCACGTTCAAGCGTCCGGACGGCAAGGACGCCGGCGGCTATCTCGCCAATGCGGCGCGCGGCAACGCGCCTGGCGTGGTGGTGATCCAGGAATGGTGGGGGCTGTCCGAGCAGATCAAAGGGCTGTGCGACCGCTTCGCGCTGGCCGGCTTCGATGCGCTGGCGCCCGATCTCTACAAGGGCAAGGTGGTGCCGTATCACGACACCGACGCCGCCGGCAAAGAGATGAACTCGCTGGACTTCATCGACGCCACCACCCAGACCGTGCGCGGCGCAGCACTTTATCTGGCCAGGAACGGCGCCAAGGTCGGCCTGACCGGTTTCTGCCTCGGCGGTGCGGTGACCATCATCGGCGCCGCCAGGATTCCCGAACTCGCCGCCGGCGTGGTGTTCTACGGCATTCCGCCGGAGCAGGCGGCCAAACCCGCCGACGTGAAGATTCCGCTGCAGGCGCACTTCGCCAACAAGGACGACTGGTGCACGCCGCAGGCCGTCGATGCATTCGAGCAAGCGATGAAGGCCGCCGGCAAGTCGCTCGAACTGTTCCGGTATGACGCCGAGCACGCCTTCGTCAACGAGCAGCGCCAGTCGGTGCACGACCGCGAGGCGGCCGAGCTCGCCTGGGGCCGGGCCACCGAATACTTCAAGAAGCATCTGGGGTGAGACATTCTTCGTCATTGCGAGAAGCAAGGCGATGACGCAGTCCAGATCGATCCCCGAGACAGGTCGCGCGCTTATCCTGCCTTGACACCATCCCACCAGGCGCAGGTGCCCGACATAAGCTTGTAATTGCCATCCATCACCTGCACCGGCACGCGTCGCCCTTCGGCCGCGGCGCGCAGGCGCATCTCGCGCGCCAACTCGCGTTCGGTCGGCGGCAGCCAGAGCCGTTCATGGCCCCACAGGCTCGGGCCGTCGAACATCTCGACCGGCTGCCAGCCTGACGGATCGATCTCGCGGCCGCCCCAGCCGCATTCGATCATGAAGGAGGAGGGCGACTTGGCATAGAACGAAGTCATGAAGTCGTTGGTGTGGCGGCCGAGCGTGACGCTGACTCGGTCCTGCTGGCACGAGGCGATATCGTAGGCCTGCCCGACATCGTCAAGCGAGAACAATTCGACCATCAGATGGTGCATGCCGCCCTTGCCGGTCTCGATCATCGCGAGGCTGTGGTGGCGCGCGTTGACGTGGAAGAAATAGGCGCGAAACGGCTTCTGGATGTAGTCGCTGAGGCCGAAACCGAGCAGGTCGACATAGAACGGCATCATCGTGTCGATGTTCTCGACCGTCAGCACCGCATGGCCGAGTCCGAGCGGCCCCGTGCGGAAGCCCGAGATCGAACGGCCGGGGCTGAACGGCGTGTCGTCGGTCTCGGCGCCGTGAAATGCTTCAAGCCGATTGCCGGTGGGATCGCAGAAAGAAATTAGGCTGCGAACCCGCCGCGCATCGGCCAGCGTTTGCGGTTCGGCTGATACATCGACCCCAGCCTTGTCCAGCCGGGCGGCGAGGGCGTCGAGATCGGCCGAGTCCGCCACCTCCCATCCGAAGAAGCGAGCGCCGTCCGGCATCGCGCGGTCGATGACGATGCGTTGCTTGCGGTCGTCCATCCGGAACGCCAGCAGGGAATTGCCGCGCTCCACCGCCTGCAGTCCGACCAGCCCGGTGCCAAACTGCCGCCAATCGTCGAGATGGCTGGAGCCGAAGCCGGCATATCCCAAGGCCCGTATCGGCGCCTGTAACGGCATCGTCGCCTCCGTATTCTCTTTGGGAATCCAGGCCACCGGATTCACTTTGACTTGCTCAAATCCTACGCATTTTTGCCGGCTTCGACACCAAAAGATCAGCCCCAAAACCGCCCAGGGCTCGCGGCCGCCTCTCTTGACGTTTCAACTCCGGCATGGTGTTTAACCGCCATGAACACCGTTGTCCGCCCAGTTCGTCTCTGGTGGCGCACCTCCTGAGAGGTGGCCGGTGCGATTCCATTTTCCCAGATCGTCAGAGGCCGTCACCGCAATGCGACGGCCGTTTGTTTGTCCTGCATGGCGCTCCCTCCGCAAGTTCCATAAGAGGATCACATGAACAGGACAGCCTTTTCCCTGCCGTACCACAGCGAATACCGCACCCGTGGCGGGCTTGCGGTGACGCGGAACGTCGAGCAATTCAGCGGCGACGCCAAGCGGCTCGATGATCTGATCGACCTGCTCGATCGCCGCCGCGGCGTGGTGCTGTCGTCGGGCACCACGGTGCCGGGCCGTTACGAGAGTTTTGATCTTGGCTTCTCGGATCCGCCGCTGTGGTTGCAGACCTCAGGCGTCACATTCTCGCTTGAGGCGCTGAACGCACGGGGTGAGGTGCTGATCGCGTTCCTGCGTGACGCGCTGCGTGAACCCTGCGTGGTTGTTAGCGAGAGGACCGTCACCCGCCTTGCCGGCCATATCGTGCGCAGCGCAGCGCCGGTCGATGAGGACCTGCGCACCCGCCGCGCCAGCATGATGTCGCTGGTGCGGGATCTGGTCGCCGCACTCGGCGCCAACGACGATCCGTTGCTCGGCCTGTTCGGCGCCTTCGCCTATGACCTCGTGTTCCAGATCGAGGACCTCGTGCAGAAGCGCGAACGCGAAGCTGACCAGCGCGACATCGTGTTATACATGCCGGATCGCCTGTTGGCCTATGACCGCGCCACCGGGCGCGGCGTGGTGCTGAGCTACGACTTTGCCTGGAACGGCAATTCCACCGAGGGGCTGCCGCGCGAAACCATCGAGAGCGGCTACGTCAGGATGCCGCGGCAGGGATTCGCCGATCACGCCCCCGGCGAATATCAGGCCACCGTCGAAACCGCGCGCGCGGCGTTCGCACGCGGCGATCTGTTCGAGGCGGTGCCCGGGCAGTTGTTCGCCGAACCGTGCGATCGCTCGCCGGCGGAAGTGTTCCAGCGGCTGTGCCGGATCAACCCGTCACCCTATGGCGCGCTGATGAATCTTGGCGAGGGCGAATTCCTGGTGGCGGCGTCGCCGGAGATGTTCGTGCGCTCCGACGGCAGGCGGGTCGAAACATGCCCGATTTCGGGCACCATCGCGCGCGGCGTCGATGCGATCGGCGACGCCGAGCAGATCCGCCAACTGCTGAATTCGGAGAAAGACGAATTCGAACTCAACATGTGCACCGACGTCGACCGCAACGACAAGGCGCGGGTCTGCGTGCCCGGCACTATCAAGGTTCTGGCGCGGCGGCAGATCGAAACCTACTCGAAACTGTTTCACACCGTCGATCATGTCGAAGGTATCCTGCGGCCTGGCTTCGACTCGCTCGATGCTTTCCTGACCCACGCCTGGGCGGTGACGGTGACCGGCGCGCCGAAACTGTGGGCGATGCAGTTCGTCGAGGACAATGAGCGCTCGTCGCGGCGCTGGTATGCCGGCGCGATCGGCGCGGTGAATTTCGACGGCAGCATCAATACGGGGCTTACCATCCGCACGATCCGGATGAAGGACGGCCTTGCCGAAGTGCGGGTCGGCGCCACCTGCCTGTTTGACTCCGATCCCGCCGCTGAGGACCGGGAATGCCAAGTCAAGGCCGCAGCACTTTTCCAGGCGCTGCGCGGCGATCCGGCGAAGCCGTTGTCGAGCATCGCGCCCGATGCAACGGGATCGGGCAAAAAGGTTCTGCTGATCGACCACGACGACAGTTTCGTTCATATGCTGGCGGATTATTTCCGGCAGGTCGGCGCGACGGTTACGGTGGTGCGGTACATCCACGCCCAGCGGATGCTGAAGCAGAACGCCTGGGATCTGCTGGTGCTGTCGCCGGGCCCGGGTCGCCCGGAAGATTTTGCGATTTCAAAGACCATCGATACCGCACTCGACAGGAAGCTGCCGATTTTCGGCGTCTGCCTCGGCGTGCAGGCGATCGGCGAATATTTCGGCGGGCAGCTCGGCCAGCTCGGCCAGCCCGCGCATGGGCGACCGTCGCGGGTTCAGGTGCGGGGCGGGCGGCTGATGCAGAACCTGCCCAATGAAATCGTGATCGGCCGCTATCATTCGCTCTTTGTCGAGCGCGACAGCATGCCCGATGTGCTCAGCGTGACCGCGTGCACCGAGGACGGCGTGGCGATGGCGATCGAGCACAAGATCCTGCCGGTCGGCGGCGTGCAGTTTCACCCGGAATCGCTGATGTCGCTCGGCGGCGCGGTCGGCCTGCGCATCGTGGAAAACGCGTTCCGGCTCGGGGTCGTAGAAAATTGACGTCATTGCGAGGAGCAGCGACGAAGCAATCCACACTTTCTTTGCCTTCCGATGGATTGCTTCGCTGTGCTCGCAATGACGAAGTGCAAGAGGGAAATCGATGACTTTTGAGCATGATTTGAAGGCGACCGTCCGCACCATTCCGGATTACCCCAAGCCGGGAATTCTTTTCCGCGACATCACCACGCTGCTCGGCGATCCCCGCGCCTTCCGCCGAGCGGTCGATCAATTGGTGGATCCGTGGGCCGGTTCCAAGATCGACAAGGTCGCCGGCATCGAGGCGCGCGGATTCATCATCGGCGGCGCGGTGGCGCATCAGGTCTCGGCCGGCTTCGTGCCGATCCGCAAGAAGGGCAAGCTGCCGCATATCACCGTGCGCATCGCCTATTCGCTGGAATACGGCCTCGACGAAATGGAAATGCACGCCGACGCCATCAAGCCCGGCGAGCGGGTGATCCTGGTCGACGATCTCATCGCCACCGGCGGCACCGCGGAGGGCGCGGTGAGGCTGCTGCGCCAGATCGGCGCCAATGTGGTGGCGGCCTGCTTCATCATCGACCTGCCGGATCTTGGCGGAGCGGCCAAGCTGCGCGCGATGGACGTGCCGGTGCGGACGCTGATGGCGTTCGAGGGGCATTGATCGGCGCCCGCGCTTCCGCTCATTGTTGCGGGAGCCTGACGCCGCCCACGCCAAAGACGTCCTCTATCTTTTGTGTGAGCCAGTCGGATCGCGTCACGGTCGGAACGTGACCAGCGCCGTCGATCACAGCCAGTGTTGCATGTGGCAGCTTGGCTGCAAGCGTCTGGGACGAGGCCAGAGGTGCAATCACGTCGCGGTTGCCGTGGACAACAAGCGCCGGCATCGGCAACTGTCCCAGTCGTGATTCGATGTCGATCCCTTCCATGCATTCCATCAACTCAATCGCTGCGGTAGCGCTCGACCGCATCACAATCTTCTTTCCCCACTCTCGCTCGGCTTCGCAGTCCTCCTCGGGTACGCACGCATCGACGAAGGCCGACATGGTCGAGGGAAAGTCGAGACGGCACCCCTCGAGCAGCCTGCCCCGTTGCGGTGTCCGTTCTCCGGTATAACGACCACCGACAAGCACGAGACCCGAAAAGCGCCCGGGCTGCCGCAATGCTGCTTCCAGCACCACCGCGGCGCCTGCAGATTCGCCCGCCAGCACGCACCGGTCCACTCCCAGCCGATCGAGTACCATGAAGAGATCGGAAACCAGCAGATCGAACGTAATCCGCGGCGCCCGGCTGATCGTCGCACCGGTACCGCGGTGATCATAGGCGATGGTTCGCCAGGATCTGCTGAGTCGTTCGAAAACCGGCAGCCAGAGTTCGCCGCTGCCTACCCAGCCCCCCTGGGCCACGATGGTGCGCGGCCCATGGCCAAAGGACTGGGCAAACAGGCTGGCGTCGGCGGTTTTCAGGTACATGGGGTCCAACCGTGAATTGAGACTCTCGTCAACCTCGATGGCCGATTCCCGGTGGGAATATCGCGCCGGGCAGAGGCGACGCTGACGAAGATGACGTGGGCGCGGACCTGCAACCAGTTGTTTCCTTCGACGCGAAGTTGCAGGAACCGATTGTCCGGACCGCTGCGGTGAGCCATCATCGGGCAAGGGGTTCGAAGGGCTTCAAATCGATGCAGGACGACTTCAGACAGAAGCTGGCGCTCATCGTCGACCTCGCAGGGGTCAGCCGGTCCGGGCTCGCCCGCGAAATCGGGATCGACAAGTCGGTGGTGAGCCGGTGGGTTTCGGGCGCGACGCGGCCAAGCGCCGCCAGCCTGGATCAGCTGACGGCGAAGCTTGCGGACCGCGTCGCGGGCCTGCTCCGCTCGGACTGGGAGCGGCCGCTGGCTGCCTTCGAGGCGAAGTTTCGCACCAGCGCTCTTGACCGCCGCATCGACGCTGCAGTTGCTCGCGATGGCGACGCCGCGCCGGCGTCGCAGCAAGCGATCACCTTTTGCACGACCGCTGACCAGGTGCATCTGGCAGTCGCAGCCATGGGCGACGGCCCTGTCGTGGTCAAAGCGCCCAATTGGCTTAACCATGTCGAGTATGATCTGGTGAGCCCTGCATGGGGACCCACCTTCACCCGGTTTGCCCGCAACTTCCGATTCGTTCGCTACGATGCGCGCGGCAATGGGCTTTCGGATTGGGATTTCGGCGACAACACGTTCGAAGCTTCGGTTCGTGATCTTGAAGCCGTTGTCGACGGGCTCGCTCTGGAGAAATTCTCCCTTCTTGGTCTTTCGCAAGGCGCGGCGTTCGCGATCGCCTATGCCGCACGCCACCCCACCCGGGTGTCGAGGTTGCTGTTGCACGGATGCTACGCCCGGGGACGCCATCGGCGAAACAGCGATCTTGAACGCGAGAAATCGGGACTGGTCGACTCCCTGATCGCCACCGGGTGGGGGAATGACAGCCCGGTCTACAACAATGCGCTGGCGTCGTTCTTCATTCCTTCCGCGGCACCCGACCAGATCCGTTCCTTCGCCATGCTTCAGCGCGTCAGCGCTTCGGCCGCCAACGTGCTTCGTTCGAAGGCCATGCTGGATGAAATCGATATCACCGGCATACTGCCCATGATCGGTGTGCCGACACTGATCACTCACTCGAGACGCGACCAGATTGTCCCGATCGAAGAGGGCAGGCTGGTGGCGGCAGCCATTGCAGGCACGAGGTTTGTTTCACTGGAGAGCGACAACCACGTGATCATGCCGGGAGAACCCGCGTGGGATCAGTGGATGTCGTTGATTGAAGATTTTCAATCGGACAAGCCTGGCGGCGGGCAGGGTGCTACGATCCCTGTAGCAGCAAATTCAACTCCAGTTCGCGGAAGCTGAAATAGTTTTCGCGGATCCATTGGTGCAGTTCGGTCGATGAATCCCTCTCGTCGCGCAGATACCCGGTGAACGAGAAGGTGAGCCGGTCGATATAGGTTTTCAGGAACGACGGCAATGCGGCCACGCGCATCACCCGGCCGCGAGCCATGGCCGGAGGCAATTCCCCGCGCACGGTGTGCTCGTTGTCGATGGTCACCAGGGCGGTCGGCGGAATCTGCTGCTGCAGCATGGGAAAAGCGCGCGCCGAAACGCGGTCGGTGTCGGCGACGAACAGAATGATCGGCGAAACGCCGCGCCGCGCCGCCTCCTTCATGAAGCCGATTTCCTCGGTCATCTTGAAGAACTCGTCGAAGGCGTGGAAGCCGAGGTCGATCACCTTGCCGACTCCGTCATTGACGATCAGGCGATCCATCAGCTGCATTTTTCCGAAGGTATCGTCGACCTCGGCGGTCTCGGTGATGTCGGGGAGGAATTCGAGCAGCGACGGCTCTTTCAGATTGATGTCGAATGCGGTGACCGCGCCGTGCTTCAGCAGCAGGAATTCGGTCAACAGCCGCGCGAGGAGGGTCCGGCCGACCAGCGGACGGGGCGAGCAGATGATGAAGACGGGCGTGCGGGACATTGGCGCTATATCAGGCGAAATCGGCGCCCGATCCAGCCAAATAGCATCCGCTGGCGCAATTATTTTTCGCCGCTGCGCGTGGCCGGTTTGCCGGAGCCGACCAGGTCGGTCAGCTTGATGCGGTCGAACTCGCTCCAGACATTGGCCAGCCAGTGCCGGACATAGCCGCGCAGCACGAACGAATAGTTCGCGGCCTCGTCCTGGACGCCCTTGTTGGCGACGAATTTGAGGAACGGCACCGAAGCGACCTCGACCTGCTCATAGGCCATTTCGTTGAGCTTGGGGATGGTGAGTTCGGTGGCGTCCTTGATGCGGTGGAAATAGGAATTGTAGGTCGCCTGATCCCATTGGAAGAATTGCGTATCGTTGATGAAGTTCTTCACCAGGAAATACTTGGCGCCCTGCATGAAATTGGCGGTCTCGGCGATTTCGTCCAGGGAGGCGATCGACGGGCCCAGGATATGAAACACGGCAAAGGTGATCTGGCCGGATTTGGCGGCATCGAGAAAGCCGATGTCGCGCAACGAGGCCAGCGCCGGCGACAACAGGCCGGCGCGGACGTCGATCACGGTGACGGAGGGGCTCGCCGCATTCAGCGTATCGAAGATCTTCATCTGATCCGAGGTCGTCGTCATGTCGACGATCTCGGTGATTTCGGGGTGAAAGCGCTTCAGGGTGCCGCGCGGCGACTCGGTATCGAAGGCCCGGGTGGGGACGTTGTTGGCGGAAAAATAGTCCAGCAGGGTTCGCGACACCGTGGTCTTGCCCACCCCGCCCTTGTCCGCGCCTACCACGATTACTACCGGCTTCGCCATGGATTCCCCCTACGCGCTTTCTTGCTTCAGGCACGAACCTAGAGCAAACCGAACCGTCTGTTGGCGGAATCGGCCCCGGACCGTGCCACGTCCCCGATTGACAAAGCAGTAGAAATGCTACCGCCCTAGCGTTCGGCGCGAACATGGCAGAAACGAGGGAGAATTCAATGGATTACACGAGCCGCTAGGCTCAATGGCCCGGTGTCGCTGAGGTGCAGGCCGGATTCGGCTGCTGACAAACCCAGTTACACCCGGCCCAGGGGACCACGTGCTGCGCGGGCTGGACTATCGCTCCAGGGTCCGGAGGGGGCCGGGGGCGAAATCTGGCCCGTAGACGACGGCCGGTCCGGCTGGCCGTCGCCCGACTGGTCAATGGTGTCCGATGACAGCGCCAGCCGCCCGGGGTCGTGTCCGCCGGCGTATTTCACCAACGCTTGCACCCGGGAATCCACCGAGGGGTGGGTGGCGAACAGGTCCGCAAAGCCCTCGCGCGGGTTGTCGATGCACAATTCCATTACCGCCGAGGTGGCGCCCGGAAGTTCGCCGCGGTTCTCGATCTTGCGCAGCGCCGAAATCATGGCGTCGGGGTTCTTGGTCAGTTCGACCGATCCGGCGTCGGCCAGAAATTCGCGCGACCGCGACAGCGCCAGCTTCACGACCTGCGACAGCAGCCAGGCCAGCAGGATCAGCACGATCGCGATGATGACGACAATGACGGCGCCGCCGCCCTTGCCGTTGCTCTCCGACGAGGAAGACGAGGACGATCTCGATGACGGGGAGCCGCCGGAGGAATTCCAGCTCAGATTGGTGAACATCCGGAAGAACAATTCGCCGAAGAAGCCGACCACGCCGGCGATGATCACCGCGGTCACCATCAGTTGCACGTCGCCGTTGCGGATGTGGGTGAGCTCGTGGCCGAGCACCGCCTCGAGCTCCCGGTCGTCCAGCGCCTTGATCAGGCCGGTGGTGACGGTGATGGCATATTGCCGCCGGTTCAGCCCGCTTGCGAAGGCGTTGCGCGCGTCGCTTTCCACGATTTTCAGTTTAGGCATCGGGATGCCGCGCGAGATGCAGAGGTTTTCCAGCAGATTATAGAGCCGGGGCTGCTGCTTGCGCGTCACGTCCTCGCCGCCGGTGACGGCATCGATCATGTTCTGGTGGAAGAAATAGGCGATCACGATCCACAGCGCCGCCGCCCCCGTCGCATACGGAAACGCCTTCACCAGGTCCCGCGACGCCGCCATCAGATAGTCGTTGACCGACCGGCCGCTATCGATCGCGACTTCCGCGAGCAGCGCGCCGGCATAGACCAGCACGTAGATCAGCAGGAACAGGCCGGCGAGCAGCAGCATCGAACGCAACTTGTTCGATGCGATGTGCGTGTAGAGACCGTAGGCGGCCATGATGCGATACTCTGCCGGATGCCTTGCCGGCTCAGAACTTGACCGTCGGCACAACCTCGACTTCGGTGCGTGAGGCGCCGAGATCGAAGAATTCCTTGGCTGTGAAGCCGAACATGCCGGCGAACAGGGCGGCGGGCATCTGCTGGATTCCGGTGTTGTATTCCTGGACCGCGTTGTTGAAGAAGCGCCGGCTGGCGGCGATCTTGTTCTCGAGGTCGGACAGTTCGCTCGATAGCTGCTGGAAGTTGGCGTTGGCCTTGAGGTCGGGATAGGCCTCCGACAGCGCGATCAGCCGGCCCAGTGCGCCGCTCAGCTGGTTTTCGGCGGCGGCGACCTGTCCCGGGCCCTGCGCCGACATCGCGGAGTTGCGGGCCTTGATGACGTCGTCGAGCGTGCCGCGCTCGTGGCTGGCGTAGCCCTTCACGGTCTCGACCAGGTTCGGGATCAGATCGTGGCGCTGCTTGAGCTGCACGTCGATGTCGGCAAACGCCTGGCCGACGCGCTGGCTGAGCGCGACCAGGCGGTTATACGCGGCGAACGCGAAAAGAACGAGAATGACGATGACGCCGAGAACGATCCAGCCGGTCGACATGGCAAAAAAACTCCTGATGAGACGACGGAGGCGGGCACGCTAGACCAAAACCGGCCCGCGCGGCAGCCCGCCGCGAGGTGAGGCTCCGGTTGGTCGTATCCGGGGCCGGATAAGTTCAAGAGAGGTCGGTTGGAGTAACGATCTGATGCCCGGGGCGGGTGCAGCGGCCCCCGTAGGGCCTTTACAGTAAAATCGCGAAAACAACCCCATGCAAAGTAAAGTCAAGCGGCTTCAGGTTAGCCATACCCCGTCACCCCATCGCCAGCGACGGGCGGTGGCGTAATCGGCTTTGGCGCGGCGGGGCACTTTTGTAATGGCAAGACCGTCAGGGATGCAGAGTTTGGCGGTTACCTCGACCTTGCTGACGACAGGCTGCGCCAGCACGCGGGCGGGGCGTCGTGCGGCCGGCACGCGCGTCAGCGCAACATACGCGAATCTCTCGTCCTCGTAAGCGAGTTCGGCGCCCTTGATCTGGCGGTGCGCCTGCGAGCGCGGCAGCCGCTGGCTGAAATGACACCAGTCGGGCGCCGCCAGCGGACATCGGTCGTCGTGCGGGCAGGGCGCAGCGACATGTGCGCCCGCCGCGATCAGTTGCGTCCTCATGGCAAGTATCCGCGCAAAGCCCGCTGGCGTGCCGGGCTCGACCACCAGCAGCGTATCTCGGGTTTTGGCCCATATCAGTTCGGCGAGCGCGGCTCGCTCGCCCTCGCTGATCTCACCGATCATGTAGCTCGCCACCACGAGGTCGGCGGCTTCGGCGCTGGCCAGCGCAGCGCGGGCTTCGCCCTGCCGATACGTCATGCCGCGCAGGCGCGTGCTGCCAGCGCCCAAAGCCAGCGCCAGCGTGCGCAGCGCGCTGTTGGCGTCGAGCAGCGTAAATGCCGAGAGCGACGAAAACGCTTCCGCCGCGGCCCAGCTCGCGGTGCCCGGCCCGGCACCGACATCGAGCAGGCTGTTGGGCGCGAAGTCCGGCGTGATCTCGGCCAGCGCGTTCAGGCCGGCCGTGACAGCGGCATAGGTCGCGGGCATCCGCGCCAGCGCATAGGCGAGCGCGTCGGCCTCCGTGGCGATCGCGCCGGAGCCGCCGCCATCGCGATAGGTCCGCGAAATGATCGCCGCGCGTCCGGCGACGTCGCTGCGCGACAGGCCGTGCAGCCTGGCGTCGAGCCCGGCTTTCAGCTCAGTGGGAAGGTCGGGAGGGGTCATTGATCTCGTCATGCCCCGCGAAGGCGGGGCATCCAGTATTCCGTGGCGATGAAGGGGCCCACGAACAGCGCGGCGTACTGGATCATCCGCCTTCGCGGATGATGACGTCAATGGATGTGGCGGAAGCTCACGCCACGTGCTGATCGAGAATCTTCACGGCGTCTTCGAGATCGACCGACACCAGTTGCGATACGCCGCGCTCGGCCATGGTGACGCCGAACAGCCGGTTCATCCGCGCCATCGTGATCGGATTATGGGTGATGATGATGAAGCGGGTATCGGTCGAAGCCGTCATCTCGTGCAGCAGGTTGCAGAACCGCTCCACATTGTGATCGTCGAGCGGCGCGTCGACTTCGTCCAGCACGCAGATCGGCGACGGGTTGGTGAGGAACACCGCGAAGATCAGCGCCAGCGCGGTCAGCGCCTGCTCACCGCCGGACAGCAGCGACAACGTCTGCGGCTTCTTGCCGGGCGGCTTTGCAATGATTTCGAGCCCGGCTTCCAGCGGGTCGTCGCTCTCGATCAGGTGCAGGGCGGCCTCGCCGCCGCCGAACAATTCCGCGAACAGCCGCTTGAAATGGCCGTTGACGATTTCGAACGAGGTCAACAGCCGCTCGCGCGCCTCGCGGTTGAGGCTCTGGATGCCCTGGCGCAGCCGCTTGATGGCTTCGACCAGATCGTCGCGCTCGGTCGTCAGCGCGGTGTGCTGGGCTTCGACCTCGCGCAGTTCTTCCTCGGCGCGCAAATTGACCGCGCCCAGCCGCTCGCGGTCGCGGCGCAGCTTTTCGAGACTCTCCTCGATCTCGGCGAGCGGCGGCAGTTCGGCGCCCGGCGCGATCTCGGCGAGACCCGCCACGGCGTGCGGCTGGACCTCCAGCATGTCGTGGATTTCGCGCTCGATATCGGCGAGGCGGCGCCTTGCGCCCTGCATGCGCTCCTCGGCCCGGGCGCAGGCCTCGCGTGCGCCCGACAGCGCCTCCAGCGAAATCTTGGCGGCGCGGTCGGTTTCCGCCATCACGTTCTCCGCCGTCACCAGCGCGTCGGCGGCCACCTGGCGGGCGGATTCGGCCGCTTCGATTTCGCTGATCAGGGCGCGGCGCTTTTCCGCGAACAGGGCGGGCGCATTGTCGAGTTCGGCGCGCTCGGCGGTGACTTCGGTGATGCGCGCTTCGATGGTGGCGATCTGCGAGGTCGCCCCGGCCCTGCGCTCGTGCCACTGGTTGCGTTCGGCGATGATGGCCTGCAGGCGGCGGTCGGCCAGTTCCGCCTCGCGTGCCAGCGCCTGGGCTTCGGCTCGGACCTGGGCGGCGATGCGACGGTGGCCGTCGATGTCGCCGCGAACGGCCGCGAGTCGGGTTTCGGTGTCGAGGCCGGGCGGCAATTCGGCCAGCGCCGCGGCAGCGCTCTCATGCGCGCTTTCGGCTTCGCTGCGGTCGGTGTCGAGGCGGCTGTGCGCTTCGGTCAGCGCTGACTTCCGCGCGGCGTGACGATTGATCTCGCGCTCGGTATTGGCATGGCGCTCGCGCGCCGCATCGGCCTCGCGCTGAGCGGCGCGCCACGCCTCGCGCGCGGATCCCTCCGCGGCGGATGCCGCCCTCAGCGCCGCCTCGGCTGTTTCCAGCGCCTGACGCTTGGCGGCGGCGTCGACGCGGGCCTGCTCGAGTTCGTTCTCGATATCGACCAGCCGGGCGCGCTCGGCGAGCCGCCGTGCCGCGCCGGTCGGCGCATGGGCCGCCGCGACAAAACCGTCCCAGCGCCAGACGTCGCCCTCCGGCGACACCAGCCGCTGGCCGGTCTTCAGCCGCGACACCAGCTCGGCGCCGCGTTCTTTCGGCACGACGCCGATCTGGGCGAGGCGGCGCGCCAGCTCGGGCGGCGCGTCGACATGCGCGGCGAGCGGCTCGACGCCCTCGGGCAGGCCGGGGTCGCCGTCGATGACGCCGGAATTGGTCCAGCGCATCGGCGCCGAGGGATCGACCGGCGCATCGAGATCGTCGCCGAGCGCAGCACCGATGGCCTTTTCGTAGCCCTTGGCGACGGTGATGCCGTCGATGATCGGCGGCCACAGATTCTTGGTTTCACTATTGACCAGCTTCGAGATCGTGCGGGCTTCCGTCTCGAGCCGCTGCACGCGCTTGTCGGCCTCGTTCAGCGGCGCGCGGGCGGCTTCCAGTCTCGCGCGCGCATCGACATGACCGGCCTCGTTGGCCTGCGCGGCAGCTTCGGATTCCGCCAGGTTCTGCTGCGCGGTCTCCATCGCGCCGGCGAGTTCGGCGAGATCACCGAACCCGCTGGTCTCCTGCGCGAGCTTCTGCTCCTCGCCGGCGACGTTGGCGATCTCCTGATCGAGCCGCGCCAGCCGATCGCGATGGGTCCGCACGTTGCCCTCGAGCTGGTTGCGCCTGGCGGTGAGGTCGGCCAGCACGGTGGTCAGTTCGGCGAATAGCCGCTCGGCAGATGCCAGCGTCGCTTCAGCCTCGGAGACCCGCTCGTCGACGCCGCTGCGCGTTTCGACGCGCGACTTGATCTCTTCCTTCAGTTCGGCGTCTTCGGTCTCGAGCCGCTGCAGCGCCACCTCGGCATCCGAGGTCTGCTGCTGCTCGCGGGCGATATCGGCGGAAAACTGCATCAGCCGGCGGTCGAGCTCGGCGACGCGCTCCTTGGCGCGCTCTTCCTCGCGGTCGAGCGTTTCGCGCGCGTTGGTGAGCCGCTGCAGCCCGGCCGCGGCGCGGGCCTCCGCCTCGCGCAGCGCCGGCAGTTCGGAGGCGCGGATCGCCTGGATGCGGGCCGCCTCGGCCTGCTCGCGGGTGCGCTCGGCCATCTCGCGAACGCTGAGGTCGTGGGTATGGGCGGCTTCCGCGACGTCGGCATTGGCTTCCAGCCAGCGCAGGTGGAACAGCATGGCCTCGGCCTTGCGCACCTTGGCCGCAACCTCGCGGTAGCGGATCGCCTGCCGCGCCTGCTTCTTCAGGCCATCGATCTGGCCGGCCAGTTGCCCGACCACATCCTCGACCCGGGTGAGGTTGGTTTCCGCTGCCCTCAGCCGCAACTCGGCCTCGTGGCGGCGGGCGTGCAGCCCGGCGACGCCGGCGGCGTCTTCCAGGACGCGGCGCCGCTGTTCGGGCTTGGCCTGAATGATCTCGCCGATCTTGCCCTGGTGAACCAGCGCCGGCGAGCGCGCGCCGGTGGCGGCGTCGGCAAACAGGATCTGGACGTCGCGGGCGCGCACGTCACGGCCGTTGATGCGGTAGACCGAGCCGGCCTCGCGCTCGATCCGGCGGGATATTTCGAGGATTTCGCGGTCGTTCACTGCCGCCGGCGCCGAGCGGTCGGAATTGTCGATCGTCATCACCACTTCGGCATGGTTGCGCGACGGACGGTGGCCGGAACCGGCAAAGATCACCGCGTCCATATCGGCGGCGCGCAGCGATTTGTGCGAGGTTTCGCCCATCGCCCAGCGCAGCGCCTCGACCAGGTTCGACTTGCCGCAACCGTTCGGTCCGACCACGCCGGTCAAGCCCGGCTCGATCATGAAGTCGGTGGGTTCGACAAAAGACTTGAAACCGTGGAGGCGCAGGCGGGTCAGTTTCATAGGCGCGATTCTCTGTTGGCGGGACGCGAATCTCCCTGCCGGGACAATACCATAGAAGGCAATGTCGGTGTGTGGCTGAGTCGCCCGTGGCGGCCCTTATGCACCGCGACAATGGCGAGGCCGGGGCCGGAGGGCAACCGAGGCCCCGGGCTTTTCCCAAGGGATTTGTGGTGAGTTTGTAGAGGGTTTACCCCCGCTCCCTATTGGTGAGGAGCGCGTCCGACAGCGCCCTTGCGCTGCCCGGCGCGCGCCTCGAACCATCTGGCACGTGGCCTGATTGCCATCCTGCGAGACGCCGCGCAAAGCACGCGCGGCTCCTCAGAGGACGAGGTTTGACTTGTTGCCACAACAACCTCGCGCCGGGGAGCGAGTGGCGCGAGCATCTCGAAGCATGGCCAGCCAGCGAGGACGGCGATCTCGGAAAATCGCTCAGCTCTTCAGCAGCGCCTTGATCCGCTTGTCAAACTCCTCGAACGAAGTTGCCCCCTTGACCATCTCGCCGTTGATGAAAAAGGTCGGCGTCGAACTGACTTTCAGCACCTCGCTGGCGAACTTCTGGTCGGCGGCGATCTTGTCGAGCAACGCCTGATCCTTCAGGCAGTCCTCGACCGCCTGCTGGCTCAGTCCGGCCTGCTTGCCGATCCGCGTCAGGGTCTCGGTGGTGTTCTTCGTCACCCAGTCGTTCTGCTGCTTGAACAGCATGTCGATGACGGCGAAATATTTGCCGGCATCGTCCTTGGCGATGCAGCGCGCCAGCATCGAGCCTGCGGCGGCCTTGATGTCGAGCGGGAATTCGCGGAACACCCAACGGATCTTGCCGCTGTCGATGTATTCCGACTTGATCTTCGGAAACACGGTTTCGTGGAAGTTCGCGCAATGCCCGCAGGTCATCGACGCGTATTCGGTGATCGTCACCGGGGAGGTGGCCGGACCGAGCGCCACGTCCGGCAGCGACCCCGGCTTGGCGACATCCGCCGCGTTCTGCGCCATCGCGCCGCCGATCAGGCGCAGCGGAGAGAGCCCGGCAAGCAGGGTTAGCCCGGTCAGCGACAGGGCGGCGGTGAAGGCGCGGCGCGTGATGATCAACGGTTTGCTCCCGGATTGGCGCATTCACGCCCAAGAACCAAAGGAAGTGTTCGCTAGCTTGAAACCACAATTGTGGCAATGGCGCGCCGCCGCTCCCAACTCGCGACAGCCTCAATTTCGCTTGATCGACGCGCCCAGCCGCGCCAGCGCCGCCCGCAACTCCTCGTCCTCGACCGAGGCCAGGGTCTCGGCGACCTTCGCCACCGTCTTGGGGTCCGGGGCGGGGGAGGCCGCCGGCCGATCCCGGCGCGACAGCGGCGCCTGCCGCAGCGCCAGCCGGCCCACCGCGCTCCAGCCGAAGAAGCGGTTGACGCGCTGCAGGATGACGTCGGAGGCATGCTGGATCTCCAGCGCCATCGGCCCCTCGACCCTCAGCACCAGGGTGGCCGGCTCCTGCGGCTGCCCCTCTACCGGCCGCGGCCACTGAATTTTCAGCGGCTGGGAATGGGCGGCGACTTCGGGCCCTGCGATTTCTCCCCAGCGCGTCACCAGCTCGCGCGCGGCGAATCCCTGCTTGGCATAGGCCTCGGAAAAGACGTCGCTGAGCAGGACGGACAACGGCTTGGCGCTGATCGGACCGGGTTTTGAGAAACGTGCCATCGAGTTCCTTCAGCTGGTTCCTCAGGCGGCGCGCGGCCGGATGGTCTTGAGATCGCGTTCGATCTCGCGCCGCCGCTGCATCAGATCATAATCCATCTGCAGGCCCAGAAAGAATCCTTCCGACAGGCCGAAATAGCGTGCGAGCCGCAGATCAGTGTCGGCGGTGACGTCCCGTTTGCCAAGCACGATCTCGTTGATGCGGCGCGGTGCGACGTGGACCGCGCGCGCCAGCGCATTCTGGCTGAGGCCCATCGGCTTGATGAACTCTTCCAGCAGGATTTCGCCGGGATGGGGATTGGCAAGCAACCCGCTCCTAGTCGTGGTAGTCGACGATTTCGACACGTGACGGTCCTCCGACGAGCCAGTCATCCCGGGATGACGACGTCGCAAGCCGCTATAACGCGATACGTTATAGCTCGCAATCCCCAGGGTAAAATCAAACTGGCTGGCCATGCCTCGATTCTGATCCTAAAAAGAGACGTGCCGCTATCGACAGCAACGAGGAAAAAGAAACAGACCGCCGCTGAAGACGGCGATGGCCGCCCCGCGCTGCTGCTCGCCTGGTACGACCGTCATCGCCGCAAGCTGCCGTGGCGGCCGCCGGCGGGCGAGCGGGCCGATCCGTACCGGGTCTGGCTGTCGGAAATCATGCTGCAGCAGACCGGCGTCAAAACCGTCGGGCCGTATTTCGAGAAATTCCTGGCGCGCTGGTCCGGGGTCGAGGCGCTCGGCCGCGCCTCGCTCGACGACGTGCTGCGGATGTGGGCCGGGCTCGGCTATTATTCCCGCGCCCGCAATCTCCACGCCTGCGCGGTGGCCGTGCTGCGCGATCATGGCGGCGCGTTTCCCGATACCGAGGAAGGTTTGCGATCGTTGCCGGGGATCGGGCCCTATACCGCCGCGGCAATCGCGGCGATCGCCTTCGGCCGCCGCACCATGCCGGTCGACGGCAATATCGAGCGGGTGGTGTCGCGGCTGTTCGCGGTGGAAGCGCCGCTGCCACAGGCCAAGCCGCTGATCCAGCAACTGGCGGCGACGCTGCTCAGTGCGAACGAAAACGCCTCCCGCGCGGGTGACAGCGCACAGGCGCTGATGGATCTGGGTTCCTCGATCTGTACGCCAAAGAAGCCGGCCTGCGCGCTGTGTCCCTTGAACGACGGTTGCGTGGCGCGCTTGCGCGGCGAACAGGAGGCTTATCCGCGCAAGGCGCCGAAGAATACGGGCGCGCTGCGCCGGGGCGCGGCCTTCGTGGTCACGCGCGGCGATCAGCTCTTGGTACGCAGCCGACCCGAAAAAGGCCTGCTTGGCGGCATGACCGAAGTGCCGGGTTCGGCCTGGCTCGCCGCGCAGGGCGACAAGGCGGCGCTGCAGCAGGCGCCTGACCTGAAAGGTGTCGCGCGCTGGCATCGCAAGGCCGGCGTGGTGACCCATGTGTTCACGCATTTTCCGCTGGAGCTGGCGGTCTACACCGCGGAACTGCCGGCGCGCACTCGCGCGCCCGAGGGCATGCGCTGGGTGCCGGTCGCGACGCTCGGCGACGAAGCGCTGCCCAACGTGATGCGCAAGGTGATCGCGCATGGGCTGGGCAAATAGAGAGCGGCCGCTACTTTTGCGCTGGCGGCTCGACGACCAGCGCCACCAGCCGCCGCACCAGCGGAAGCACCGCGACCAGGGTCGGAAACGCGACAACCCACGACAATGCCCACGCGGCCGGCCATGTCGAGACGAAAGCGGGCGTCGGTCCGAGGCTCATCAGCGTCGAAACCCCAGAAATGACGAACGTCATCAGCAGCGACAGGATGAACGGCAGCACGATCGCCGTATAGCGCGCGGGCAATTTTCCACGCGGACGCGGATTGAGAAGGCTGGTCATAAAGTTACTCTTGAAGTTGCGAGCGTCTCGAAGCAGGGGCAGCAAGCGACTTAACCAATCTCAAATAGTCAGTACTAACCGGCCCGCGTCCCTGCCGGAATTGGAACGATCGGCGGCTTGGCATTGAGGCCTTCGACCTGAAAGCCGGCGACGCGCTTGTAATTGGCGGCGATGTCCTCCAGTTCCTGCAGCGACAAGACGTCGGTGACGACGTTGTAGCCGTCGGGCGCGCGTTCCTCGACCATCTGCATCACCTGTTCCGGCCCGTTGCGCCGGTTGAGCAGGACGAGATCGGTGGTCGCCGGCCGCCGCTCGGCTTCGTAGGCCACGAGTGCGGCGTTGGTCGCGCCATGCGCCAGAATCTCGCGGGTGAGCACGCGGGCGTCGAGGATCGCCTGCGAGGCGCCGTTGGAGCCGATCGGGTACATCGGATGCGCGGCATCGCCTAACAGGGTGGTGAGGCCGAAGGTCCATTGCGAAATTGGATCGCGGTCGACCAGCGGATATTCATAGGCGTGCGGACAATCGCGGATCAAACCGGGCACGTCGAGCCAGTCGAATTGCCAGTCCTCGAACCATGGCAGAAACTCTTCGAGCCGGGCGCTGCGGTTGTAATCCTCCCGCCGCCATTGATAGGTCGGCGGCATATGCCGCTCGGCGACCCAGTTGATCCAGTGCTTGCCGCCGGCGTCCGGCTGCCTGGAGATCGGATAGCAGACGAATTTCAGCATCTCGTGGCCGGCCATGATCATGCTGCGGCCGGACAGAAACGAATCCGACGCGGTGATGCCGCGCCAGAGAATGCGTCCGTTCCAGAGCGGCGCGCCTTCCTGCGGATAAAGCTTTTCGCGCACTGCGGAGTGAATGCCGTCCGCCGCGATCAGCACCGCGCCGTCATGTCGGCCGGCCGATTGGCCGGTGGCCTTGTCGATGAAGTCGGCGCGCACGCCATTCGGCGTCTCGGTCCAGTCGGCCAGATGATGATTGGTGAGAATGTTTTGCGGGCCCAGCCGCTCGACCGCGGCGTCGAGCAGGATCTGCTGCAGCGTGCCGCGATGGATCGAGAATTGCGGCCATTTGTACCCGGCCTCGATGCCACGCGGCTCGCTCCAGATCGGCTTGCCGTGTTTGGAGAAATACGCCAGTTCCCGGGTGCGCACGCCCGATGCGTCGAGCCTGTCGAGCAGTCCGAGTTCGATCAGTTCACGCACGGCGTGCGGCAGCACGTTGATGCCGACGCCGAGCGGTTTCAGCGCAGGCACGCTCTCGAACACTTTGGCGGCAACGCCGATCTGGTGCAGGCTGAGCGCCAGCGTCAGCCCGCCGATGCCGCCGCCAACAATGAGTACGGTCATGATGCGTCCCCGTTTCCGGGGCGTATGACATGGGCGGTGAACGGGGGCAACTGCGGAAGGCTGCCGGCGGATGCCGGTCGCGGCCCTGCGCCCGCGTAGCGCGACTTACGTCGAAGGTAATTGATCTTCTGATCGGGGAGCCTAGGCTGGCCTCTATGGGCACGCAAAATTCCATCGCGCATGAAGGCGCGGCAGGGCATTTCAGCAGCCTGCTGAAGCACTGGCGAAACGTCCGCCGTCTCACCCAGATCGAGCTGGCGGGCGACGCCAATGTATCCGCCCGGCATGTATGTTTTCTGGAAACCGGGCGCGCGCAGCCGAGCCGCGAGATGGTGCAGTTGCTCGGCAGCGCGCTCGATCTGCCGCTGGAGGAGCGCAACGCGCTGCACGTCGCGGCGGGCTTCGTGCCGCCTTACGGCGACCAGGGATTGGCGGCCGATAATCTGCAGCATGTGCGCCAGGCGCTGGATTTCATTCTTCGACAACAGGAGCCCTATCCTGGAATCGTGATCGACGGGCGCTGGGACGTACGCATCCGCAACCAGGCCTCGGCACGCCTGTTCAAGCCGTTTCGCGAGGCCTACGACATGAAATCCGGCCTTGCGGATAACGCCATGCATGTGGTCTTCCACCCGCGGGGCCTGCGCCAGTTCATCGTCAACTGGGACGAGTTCGCCGGCCAGATGATCCAGATTCTGCATCGCGAAGTCGCGCAAGGCGGCGGGGTAGCGGCGCAACTGCTCGACGAAATCATGGGCTATCCCGGGCTGCCGGCCGAATGGCGATTGCCGCGCAATCCGGCCGGATCGTCGCCGGTCATGACCATGCAACTGCGGAAGGGCGACTTCCGTCTCGCCTTCTTTTCCACCTTCACGACGCTCGCGATGCCGACCGACGCCGCGCTGCAGAAACTGAAGATCGAATGCTTTTATCCGGCCGATGCCGCTACGGCCGAGAAGGCGCGCGAACTGGCACCTTGACCAGAACCTTGGAGAGAACAATGCAACTTGCCCAGCGACATCATCCATCGGCCGGCACCATGGATGAACTGCGCGCGCTGAACGCGCGTTTCATCCATAATTTCGTTACCCGCGACGTGGCCTCGCACGATGCCATGCTGCATCCCGGCTTCATCAACATCTGGCCCACCGGCCAGCGGCTGGACCGCGCCAGCTATCTGAAGTACTGGGCGACCGCCTTTGACCCCGAGGTGATCGTCTACTGGGATGTCCGCGACGAACTTATCACGGTCATCGGCGATGTCGCGCTGGTGCGCGCCACCAACAAGCACACCCGCCGCCGCGACGGCAACGAAGTGACGGGCATGACGATGTACACCGATACGTATCTGTTCGAGAATGGCGCCTGGAAGTGCATTCAGGCCCAACTGACACCGGTTGCTCCCGAACACCAGCCCGCCGACGACACGATCGTCAGTGTCTATATCGAAGGCAAGCTTCAGGAGCGCGCGAGGTGAGTTCGTCCGCGCTGCTCGCCTCGGAATATCTGATGCGGCTTGCCGCCGAATTCGACGAGCCGCAGACGATCGAAAACGGCCCGCATGGCACGCGGCGCATTCTCTATATGACCGGGGGCAGCTTTGACGGCGCCAAGCTGAGCGGCGCAGTGATGCCCCGCGGCGCGGATTGGGTGACGGCACGGCCCGATGGCGTCTTTCAGCTCGATATCCGTCTGACCCTGCGCGCGGACGATGGCGCCCTGATCTATGTCAGTTCGAGCGGGTTGTTCGATATCGAGCCCGGAAAACTCGGCCGGCTTCGCAGGGGCGAGCCGATGGCGGCATCGGAGTACTACTTCAGAACCACGCTCATGTTCGAGACGGGCGCGCTTCGATATGGCTGGCCCAACCGGATTCTCGCGGTCGGCATCGGCACCCGAACGCCGACCGGCATGTCGACCGAGGTCTTCGCGTTGACGTAGGACCGCAACCGTGCCGGGAAAGCGCCGCCGCCCTACGCAGCCTTGCGGCGCTCCATCTCGTGGCCGAGGCCGAGCATGAGGTTGCGCAGCCAGGTCGATCCGGGGTCCATCCGGGCGCGGGTGGGGTAGAACAGGAACTGCTCGTCGATCCCGGGATCCAGCGGCGGGGTGACGGTTATCAGCGACAATTGCTTCGCCAGCGCGGCGATCAGCCGGCGCGGTACGAAGGCGACGAGATCGGTGCGCGCGGTGACATGTAGCGCCTCGATGTAGCCGGGCACGACCAGCGCAATGCGCCGTTCGATGCCCTTGGCCCGGAGCCAGCCGTCGATCAGATCCTCGCTCTGGCCGCGGATGACGACGGCGACATGCCGCGCCTGCAGGAACGCGTCGCGCCGCTTCAGTCTGGCGCCCGCCGGATGGCCGCGCCGCACCGCCAGCGCGTCGCTGTCGGTGTAGAGGCGTTGGCGGTGAAATCCGGAGAAGGCGTTGCCGATCGAGATCACGAGGTCGATGGTGCGGGCGAACTCCGCGGTGAAGATCGCCGGCCCCCGCCACGGCACCACGTCGATCGTCACGTTGGGCGCGGCCTTGGTGACCTTTGCCATCAGCGGCGGCATCAGCAGTTCCACCGCGAGATCCGGCATCATCAGCCGGAAATGCCGCTCGCTGCTGGCGGCATCGAAATCGTCCGTTACGAACAGCCCGCGGATCTGGTCGAGTGCCTGCGCCAGCGGTCCGCGCAAGGCCTGCGCCCGCGGCGTCAGCTCCATGCGCGCGCCGGTCCGCACCAGCAGGGCATCGCCGATCAGGTCGCGCAGCCGCTGCAAGGCATGGCTGGTGGCCGGCTGCGACAGCCCGATCCGCATCGCGGCGCGGCTGACGCTGGCTTCCCTGAGCAGCGCTTCGAGCGCGACCAGCAGGTTGAGGTCGAGCGAACTTAAATTCATTACGCGAATATATATCATATTCACTATCGATTGGAAGAATGATGTGCACGGGGCGATGCTCGGCAACGGTTCATCGATGGAGAAGCCTTATGACCACCGCAGCCAACAAGACACTCGTGCAACAGGTCTACACGGACGCCGCCAGCCGCAGCGGTACGACCTTCGCCGACAACCTCGCCGATGACGCAAGCTGGATCGTCACCGGCCAATACTCCTGGTCGCACGAATTCAGGGGACGCGACGCGATCCTGAACGGCCTGATGGGCCATTTCCGCTCGTTCTTCGCGGTGCGGCCGCGGACGGTGGGGTACAACTTCATCGCCGACGGCGACTTCGTCGCGGTCGAGGCGCGCGGCGACAACCTCACCAAGGCCGGCCTGCGCTACGACAATCAGTATTGCATGATCTTCCGCATCGAGAACGGCAAGATCAAACAGATCAAGGAATATTGCGACTCCACGCTGGTGGAGCGCGTGCTCGGGTCGTTTCCGGAGCAGCGCAAGCTTGCTGGTGCGGCCGAGCCGCCGCGTTGAAGGATCGCGAGTTGCGGGATATCACTACCTGCTGGTCGGAGAGGCGGTCGAAGCCGGCAGGCCGTTCCGACGGAAGTGATGGAGGAAACAGCATGAGCAAGGAGTTCTTCAGCCCGGCGACGCTGCCGCCGCCGGTCGGCTATTCGCATGTGGCGAAGGTCAACAAGGGGACGCTGATCTATCTGGCGGGTCAGGTCTCGAGCGACGCTTCCGGTGCGCTGGTCGGCGAGGGGGATTTCGAGGCCCAGGTCGAGCGTGTGTTCGCCAACGTCAAAATCGCGGTCGAGACCGCCGGCGGCACCATGGCCGATATCGTCAAGATGAACGTCTATCTGGTCGCGGAGGTCGACCAGGCCGAACTGCCCCAGTTCCGCGCGATCCGCGACCGCTATGTCAACAAGCAGCAGCCGCCGGCCAGCACCCTGGTCGTCGTCAGCCGCCTGGCGCGGCCGGGCTGGCTGATCGAGATCGAGGCGATTGCCGCACTCGACGCTTGAAACGAAAGAAAACGGCGCCGCGAGGGGCGCCGTTTCCAAGCACGATCAGGCCGCCTTCACCGCAAGGTGCTTGAACATGTTGCGGCGCGCCTCGTCGTCCATTTCCGCCTTGAACTTGAAGTTGTCCTTCAGCGCGATCGCCTTGGCCGCCGCCGGCCGCGCCGAGATCTCGTCGACCAGCCGCTTGACGTTGGGATACTTGGCGAAGGCGTCCTCGCCCATAATGAAGGGGATCATGCGGGCCCAGCCCCACACGTCCATGTCGACGATGGTGTAGGTGTCGCCGACCATATAGCGGCGCTTGGCAAGGTGATCGTTGAGGATGGCGAAATGCCGCTGCGCCTCGAACTGATAGCGGTTGTGGGCGTAATCGATCTTCTCCGGCGAGAAGTGCTTGAAGTGGACGGCCTGGCCGCTGAACGGTCCGACGCCGGTGGCGACGAACATCAGCCAGGACAGCAGCTCGGCGCGGTTGGCGGGGCTGGTCGGAGGCAGAAACTTGCCGGTCTTTTCCGCGAGGTAGAGCAGGATGGCGTTGGAGTCGAACACCTTGACGCCGTCGTCGTCGATGGCGGGCACCTTGGCGTTCGGATTGACCGTGAGATACTCCGGCTTGAACTGGTCGCCGGCGCGGGTGTCGACAGGCACTGGCTGGTAGGCGATGCCGGCTTCCTCGAGAAAGAGTGCGACCTTGGTCGGGTTGGGCGATCCGTTGAAGTAGAATTTAAGCATCAAATCTCTCCCCTTGGTTTCTTTGTTGCCGAATAATCGGGACACGGCGGCGCCGCCGCGGACCGCGTCTCCATGCTCACATTCTGCGGAATGCGCAACCGACGTGTTCGTGAAGGGGCCGCAAGGGGATGACGGAAGTGAACGTCGGGTCAGCCGAAGCAGAAAAAGCCGACCATCCCCGCGACGATAAACCCGGCCCCGGTTGCGCTCATGGCGGTCCCGAAGCGAATTGCCGAATGCAGGTTCGAGGTCTGGACGGCGCGTTCGGAGCGGCGCGCATAGCCGTGCACGATGACCTCCTCGTTGAAGGCATTTTTGGCATCCAGCCCGCCGGAGAGGCCGACGCAGATCAGGAGCACGCCGAGAATGACGAGGCCGGCAAAGCCGAGGAAGCTCAACAGCAGCATCGGCGGCAGGCCGACCAGAAAGATCGGCAGCAATGGCAGCAGCAGAAACGACTCGGATGCACGGGATCGCATCGGATCCTCCATCGTGGCCGTCGATGACGGCCGGTGCGGAGCAGGGATGCTGCAGCATATCGTGCGAAATCAAGGCGGAACAGGGTGCGGCAGCCTGCGGAAACTACACGGCTGCCATGCCGGAGCGGATTTCGGCGCGCAGTTCGTCGATCAGCCGCAGGCCTTTCTTGGTCTCGATATGCCAGAAGGTCCAGCCATTGCAGGCGCCGGAGCCCTGCGCCACCGCGCCCATGCGGTGGATCGAGCCGACCTTGTCGCCCAGCATGATGGCGCCGTCGGCGCGCACCAGGGCGCCGTGGCGCTTCCTGGAATCGACCAGTCTGGTGCCCGGCGAGATCATGCCGCGCTCGATCAGTTCGGAAAACGCCACCCGAGGCGCGTCGCGCGCGGTCATGAACGGGGCCAGGGTGGCTTCCGGCAGCGGCTCGACGGCGGCGATGCGCGCTTCGGCCGCGGTCGCATAGGTCTGGTCGCGTTCGAAGCCGATGTAGCGGCGGCCGAGGCGTTTTGCCACGGCGCCGGTGGTGCCGGTGCCGTTGAACGGGTCGATGACCAGGTCGCCGGGCTTCGAGGACGACAGCAGCACCCGTGCCAGCAGGCCCTCGGGCTTCTGGGTCGGGTGAACCTTCTTGCCGTCGGCGCCCTTGAGGCGTTCCTCGCCGGTGCACAGCGGAATCAGCCAGTCGGAACGCGCCTGCACGTCCTCATTGGCGGCCTTCAGGGCCTCGTAGTTGAAGGTGTAGCCCTTGGCCTTCTCGTCGCGCGCGGCCCAGATCATGGTTTCGTGGGCGTTGGTGAAGCGGCGGCCGCGGAAATTCGGCATCGGATTGGTCTTGCGCCAGACGATGTCGTTGAGAACCCAGAAGCCGAGGTCCTGCATGATCGAGCCGACACGGAAGATGTTGTGATAGGAGCCGATCACCCACAGCGTCGCCGACGGTTTCATGACGCGGCGGCAGGCCAGCAGCCAGGCGCGGGTGAAATCGTCATAGGCTGCAAAGGACGAGAACTTGTCCCAGTCGTTGTTGACGGCGTCGACATGGGATTCGTCGGGACGCTTCAAATCGCCCTTGAGCTGCAGGTTATAGGGCGGATCGGCGAACACCAGATCGACCGAGCCTGCGGCAAGCTTCGACATCTCGGCGACGCAATCGCCTACGACGATACGGGCACTCGGCTCGGACTCAAATTTAGTGCGGGGCGCCCTTGCAGACGCCCCGCGACGCGACACAACCATGACTCAAATACTCTGACTCAGGCGACGCTGTCGGCGACGCGGGACTAAACAACCGACTGGCCCTACCTTGACGTGCCGAGGTAAACACCGAGTTATCGAGCGCGCGGCCTGGATGTGATTGATAGCTAGGCAATAATTGCCGGGCGGGTTATTGATTAACGCAATGGAAATTTTACGTGACTGCGGCGTTGGGTATTTGCAGCAATCCGCCGCGATGAGGAAATACCACCATGCGTTACGATGACTTCCGCCGCAGCGACAATATCGATGACCGTCGCGACGACGGTGGCGGCGGCATGGGAGGCGGCGGCGGCTTCGGACTGCCGATGGGTGGCGGCGGGCTCGGCATCGGCACCATCATCGTGCTCGGGCTGGTCGGCTACGCTTTCGGCATCGATCCGCGCATCCTGATCGGCGGCGCGGAGATTCTCACCGGCGGCAACCAGGCGCCGAGCTACCAGACCGAGCGCCGGTCCTCCGAGCCCGCCAAGAAGGGCGCGCCGACCGACGAGATGGGCAGCATGATCGCCGGCGTGCTCGGTGAGATCGACGATCGCTGGAACGAAATCTTCCAGGGCAGCGGGCAAACCTATACCGGTCCGAAGATCGTGCTGTTTCGCAACGCCACCAATGGCGGGCGCTGCGGCATGGCGCAGTCGGCGATGGGGCCGTTCTACTGCCCGCCGGACAAGACGATCTACCTCGACACCAGCTTTTTCCGTCAGGTCGAAACCAAGTTTCGCGGCTGTTCGGGCAATGCCTGCAAGTTCACCGCAGCGTACATCATCGCCCATGAAGCCGGCCATCACGTGCAGAACCTGCTCGGCATTCTGCCGCGGGTGAACCGGCTGCAGCAGCAGGGCGGCAGCAAGGCGGAGGCCAATGCGTTGCAGGTCAAGGTCGAGTTGCAGGCCGATTGCCTGTCGGGCGTCTGGGTCAACCGCGAGGAGAAGAAGCGCCCCGGCTTCCTGCAACCCGGCGACATCGAAGCGGCATTGCAGACCGCCGCCGCGATCGGCGACGACACGCTGCAACGCCAGTCGCAGGGACGCGTGGTGCCTGACTCCTTCACCCACGGCTCCGCCGCGCAGCGCAAGCAGTGGTTCATGACCGGCTACCAGCAGGGCACGGTGCAGGCCTGCAATACGTTCGGGGCGGGAGCAATATAGCGGCGCGTGCCCCGGACGCTGCGCAGCACGTAGTGATGCGCTGCTGATCCGGGGCCCATGTTACGTGACGGTGTTGAGTATGGGTCCCGGCTCTGCGGAGCAGCGTGAAGAACGCTGCACCGCGTCCGGGACACGAAGGATAAGTGCCATGTCTTCTTCCATCGACGAAACAAAAACCTTCATCCCGCTCGGCATCGCGGTGCTGACGGTCTCCGATACGCGCACGCTGGCGGACGACAAATCCGGAACTACGCTGGCGGACCGGCTTACGGCTGCCGGTCACACGCTGGCGGCGCGCGAGATCAGCGTCGACGACGTCGACGCGATCCGCAGCATCGTCAAGCGATGGATCGCCGACCCCGATGTCGATGCCATCATCACCACCGGCGGCACCGGCTTCACCGGTCGCGACGTGACGCCGGAGGCGATCGAGCCCTTGTTCGAGAAGCGGATGGACGGTTTCTCCATCGCCTTTCATATGCTGAGCCACGCCAAGATCGGCGCCTCGACGATCCAGAGCCGCGCCACCGCCGGCGTCGCCGGCGCCACCTATATCTTCTGCCTGCCGGGGTCGCCGGGTGCCTGCCGCGACGGCTGGGACGGCATTCTGGCCCCGCAGCTCGACTACCGCACGCGGCCCTGCAATTTCGTCGAGATCATGCCGCGGCTGGACGAGCATTTGCGACGTCCGAAGGCGAAGGGCGCGTCGGTCTGATCGTCATTCCGGGATGTCCGAAGGAGCGACCCATCCCCTCACAGGTTGCGCTCCCAGGTCTCGCCGATCAGATCCTGACCGAAGCTGCGGTGCGGCTCGGTGGCGGCAAGTACGAAGCCTTTGTCCTGATAGGTCTTGCGGGCGGCGACCAGAATGCTCTGGGTCCACAGCGTGATCTTGCGGTAGCCGCAGGCCTGCGCGAACGCGATGCATTCGCCGACCAGCCGCTGGCCCAGTCCCTGTCCGCGTCCGGCCGGATCGACCAGCAGCAGCCGCAGTTTGGCGACATCGTCGCTCTGCCTGACCAGAAACACCGAACCGACCTGGACGCCGTCGAGTTCGGCGATCCAGCAGCGTTCACGCGAGGCGTCGAACGAGGTCAGGAATTTTCCCGCGATCTCCGCCACCAGGCCTTCGAACGAGGAATCAAAGCCGTATTCGCGGGCATAAAGCGCGCCATGGCTTTGCACCACCCATCCCATATCGCCCGGCCGCGGATCGCGCAGGATCGCAGGGTGCGGCGGCACGCTGTTTTCGCCGAGCAGCCGTTTGATCGCGGCCATTGCGCCGACCAGCCGCCCGCGGTCGCCACCCGGCAGCGCGGCCAGCATGGCCGCGACCTCGTCATGTGAACTGCGCTCGAGTTTTCCAAATGCCTGCCGCCCCTTGGCGGTGAGGGCGAGCCGGTATTGCCGGCGGTCGGACGGCAACGGCTTGCGAGTGATCAACCCGTCTTCGTCGAATTTCTGGACGATGCGGCTGAGGTAGCCGGGATCGACGCCGAGTTCGATCCCGATCTGCTTGGCCGCCGCGTCTTCCCGGTGCGCCAGTTCGTACAGCACGCGCGCCTCGCTCAGCGAGAACGGGCTTTTCAGGAGCTGCTGATCGAGCACGCCGAGCTTGCGGGTATAGAACCGGTTGAAAGCACGTACCGCTGCAATCTGATCGTCGTCGGAATCGGCTGGGGACATCGCGCACCTCGATACTTGCTAGTGTCAATTAATTATTTGATTTTGGCAAGTATCTTGAAGGCGCCTCCCTTTCCGCGTCATGGCCGGCTTGTCCCGGGCATGACGAGTAGGAGCTAAGCCACCATGATCCGGCTGCGCAGCAAGGTGCGCGAGGAGCGGCCGAGCTGGCGCAGCAGCCTGGCCTCGGAGCGGCGGGCGTCCGGCGCGTAGCCGCCGAGCTTGTCGTAATGCTCGCGTGCGATCAGCAGCCCCTGTTCCGCCGACGGTCCCGTGATCATCCGCGCCACGAATTTGAAGCCGTCGCGCCAGCGCGTGTCGGCATAGGGCGAGCGGGCGTAGCGAAAAATCCCGGCGCGGGGGCGGCCGCTGTTGGTGACACCCTGGATGAACTGGGTGGTTTCCTCGATCCAGCCGGAGTCCAGCACCGCGCCGGCTTGCAGGAACATCAGCCAGGGCGAGCGGGCCTGCCGGGCGCCGGCGGCCAGCGCCGCCGCATGCGATCCCTGAAAGGCGAGGTACCGGCAGCCCGCGACATCGGCGACGCGCTCGATCACCCCGTTGCCGGCGCGGTCGACCAGCAGCACCTCGCGTATCACGCCGGCTGCGGCGCCCGGCACCAGGGCGGCAAGGGTGGCCACGGCCGGCTGTTCGACGCCGTCGGTGGGGATGATGATGCTCAGCATGGATTCTCTGCAATGCCTTGAACAAGGGGAAACGCCGCACCGTTATCACCTTGTCACATTCGAAGCAGCGGCTTTGCAACTGTTCGGCCTGCGGGGGGCTATCGCCGGATGCGCCGGCGCGGCGGCGCCTGAATCGAACCAGCGCGGTAATAGGGATTATCGATGCAACTGCCGGCCAGGCCGCTCACATACGCGCGGCACTGCTCGTAACTGGCGTAATCGCAGGAAATTCCGTCGCTTTTTCCGTAGGTCTGGGCGCAGACCGGCAAATTGGCGTCGGCATGGCCGATGCCGGTACCAGCCTGCGTGAAAGCGTCGGCGAACAGGAAGACGGCGGCAGTCAGGGCTGAACGGCTCATGAAGACCTCCTGGTCGTTTCACTAAGCGAATTACGGCGGCCGCCTGCGCTGGATTACGGCGGACACGGAAACGTATGTTCTTGCTTTGTTCTAAAAAGCTGTTATGTTCCGACCATGAGCCGAGCATCCTCCCATGCCCTCAAGCACCCGCCGGTCACGGCGCCCTCCGAGCCGGCGGGTGCATCTTCTCCTTTTCCCGAACTCGCGGTGGCGATCGAGCGCGAGCGGCGGCGTGGCCGCGGCGCGCAATCCAACTCTTCCGGCCGCTTCGAGGCCGAGGCGCGGGTCGCCTTCGACGACGGCTGGCAGAGCCTCGACGATTTGCCGCCCTTCAAGACCACCGTCGCCCTCGATACCGCGCGAAAAGTCATCACCCGCAACGACTCGCCCGATATCGGCTTCGACCGCTCCATCAATCCCTACCGGGGCTGCGAGCACGGCTGCGTCTACTGTTTTGCCAGGCCGACCCACGCTTTTCTCGGGCTGTCGCCCGGACTCGACTTCGAATCGAAACTGTTTGTGAAGCCCGACGCGTCAGAACTCCTGGAGAAGGAACTGGCGGCGCAGGATTACGAACCGCGCATGATCGCGATCGGCACCAACACCGATCCCTATCAGCCGATCGAGCGCGAGCGAAAAATCATGCGCGGCATTCTCGAAGTGCTGGAACGCACCGGCCATCCGGTCGGCATTGTCACCAAATCGGCGCTGGTGACGCGCGATATCGATATTTTGGCGCGGATGGCCAAACGCAATCTCGCCAAGGTCGCGCTGTCGGTCACCACGCTCGATCCAAAATTGGCGCGCACCATGGAGCCGCGGGCCTCGACGCCATCAAGGCGGCTGGAAGCGCTGCGGCAATTGTCGGCGGCGGGAATCCCGACCACCGTGATGGTGGCGCCTGTGATCCCCGCGCTGAACGATTCCGAGATCGAGCGCATTCTCGATGCCGCCTTTCATGCCGGCGCCCGGGAGGCAAGCTACGTGCTGCTGCGGCTGCCGCTCGAGGTGCGCGACCTGTTTCGCGAATGGCTGATGGCGAATTATCCCGACCGCTATCGCCACGTCTTCACGCTGATCCGCGACATGCGCGGCGGGCGCGACTACGACTCTCAGTGGGGAACGCGGATGAAGGGCACCGGGCCGATCGCCTGGATGATCGGCCGCCGGTTCGAGATCGCCTGCGAAAGGCTCGGGCTGAACAAGCGGCGCTCGAAGCTGACCACTGATCATTTTGCACGGCCGAAGCGCAGCGGGCAGCAGCTGAGTTTGTTTTAGGCTCGTCCTCATTGCGACCCGTTGGCTCGCAATGAGGGGTGAGGGAGTACCACGAACTCCCCGTCTCAACTTGGCCGGGGCGACGGGTGCGCGGACCTGAATAACGGGAATTGCGCCGAGTTCCCGGTTGCGCCGCCGGCCTCGCTTGCGCACGATCCCGGCATGATTCGCAAGAAGTCCGAGAAGGACGATGCCGGGCCGCCCAAGACACTGCCCAAGGGCGTGATCGCCGTGGCGCCGCCGAGCTTTCGCCGCGAGCGCGCGCTGATCAAGCGCGGCGTCTGGCCGGTGGCCGGCTGCGACGAGGCCGGCCGCGGTCCGCTGGCCGGACCCGTGGTGGCGGCCGCCGTGGTGCTCGATCCCAAGCGGATCCCGAAGGGCATGGATGATTCGAAGCGGCTGACGGCCGAACGGCGCGAGGAACTGTTCGAGGAAATCTGCGCCACCGCGTCGCTCGCGGTCGCCTTCGCCTCGCCGGCGCGGATTGATCGCGACAACATCCTGCGGGCCTCGCTATGGGCGCTGATGCGCGCGGTGCAGGCGCTGCCGGAGTTGCCGCGTCATGTGCTCGTCGACGGCCGCGACAAGCTCGATGTCGCCTGCGACTGCGACGCCGTGATCGGCGGCGACGGGCTGGTGCTGTCGATCGCGGCGGCGTCGATCGTCGCCAAGGTGACGCGCGACCGGCTGATGTGCGCGCTGGCGCAGGATTGCCCGGGCTACGGTTTCGAGCAGCACAAGGGCTACGCCGTGCCCGAGCATCTAGCGGCGCTGAGCCGGCTCGGGCCGAGCGCCCATCACCGTCGTTTCTTCGCCCCCGTGGCGGCCGCGCGCGAAAAGCATAAGCCAGCCACGATCGAATGCGACCTGTTGGTAAGTGAAGCACGCATCGGCGCCGAGGTCGCGGTCGCGATCTAGCGCCAGTTGCCTCAGCGGCTGACGCGCTCTATCACACGTCCGGGATCGAACAGGGTCGGCTGTCGGGCTTGTGGGGGCATTTCGGGCGTTTCATGCGTTTCACCTCCCTGATTGTCGAACTGATCCGCGCCCGGCCGCGGTTGATCGTGTTGCTGGTCGTGCTGATGCAGGCCGCGATATGGCTGATCCTGCCGCTGCTGCTCTATCGAAGCCCGCCCGGCGATCTCGCCACTGTGCTGGCCTTCGGCCGGGAGTATCGGGTCGGCACCGATCTCGGCCCGCCGCTGGCGTTCTGGCTGGCTGATATCGCGTTCCGCGCCGCAGGCAACACCATGTTCGGCGTCTACCTGCTGGCGCAGCTGTGCTCGATCGCGACCTTCTGGACGCTGTTTCTGCTGGCGCGCGCCATTGTCGGCGGACAGCAGGCGGTGCTTGTGGTTCTGCTGACCCTGACGGTGACGGCGTTTGGTTCGCCCGGAGTCGAGTTCGGCCCGCTGGTGCTGGCGCGCCCGCTATGGGCGCTGCTGCTGCTGCATTCCTGGCAGTTGATCGGCCAGAACCGGCGCAACGCCTGGTTCGCATGGTCGATCGAGGCCGGCCTGTTGCTGTTGACCACATCCGCCGCGTCAGGCCTGCTGCTCCTGATCGCGGGGTTTGCACTCGCCACGCAGCGCGGACGGCGCATGCTGATGTCGTTCGATCCGGTATTCGCGCTGCTCGTGATTGTCGTGCTGGTGCTGCCCTATTTGATCTGGTTGATCCGCGCCGACACGCTGGCGTTGCCGCCTTGGCCGGATATCGCCGATCTCAGCGGCAGGGCGCTGCACTGGGCGGCATTGCTCGGCGGGCTGCTGCTGGCGATGTCCGGCATCCTGCTGCTGGCGGCGCTCAACTCCGGGTGGTTCGCCCGCACCCCGGAAGAGGCGCCGATCATCTATCGGCCGCCGGTGGATCGCCTGGCGCGCGATTTCGTTTATTTCTTCGCCATCGGCCCTGCGCTGGCCGGAAGCCTGATCGCGGGCCTGTTCAATCTCGACCGCGTCGCCGGCGGCGCCGGCGTGGCGCTGCTGCTGTCGGGCCTCGCCGTGATCGTCATGACCGGCGACCTGATTCAGCTGCGTCGTCAGCGTCTGCTGCGCTCGGTCTGGGCGATCGCCGTTATCGCGCCCGCGCTGGCGGCGGTCGCGGCGACGATTTTTCTGCCGTGGACCGGCAGCGCCGAGGTGGCGACGTCGATGCCCGGGCGCGCCATCGCGCGCTTCTTCGGCGACAGCTTCGAGCGGCGCACCAACCAGCCGCTGCGGGCGGTGGCCGGCGACCCGCAACTGGCGACGCTGATCTCGCTGGATAACGGGCGACCGCATCTGCTGCTCGACGCGACGCCGGAACGAACGCCGTGGCTGACGCTGGCCAAATTCAATGAAACCGGCGGCGTCGTGGTCTGGCGTGCCTCCGACACATCGGGCGCCCCACCGCCCGACCTCGCGCAACGGTTCCCCGGCCTCGTCCCCGAAGTGCCGCGGGCCTTCGAATGGCTGGTGACCGGCCGGCAGCCGCTGTTGCGGATCGGCTGGGCCATCGTGCGGCCGAAGGGGTCCTCGTAGCGGCGTTCCCGGACGCAGCGCAGCACGCGTGCTGCGAGGCGAGGCATGCTACTTTGCATGGGGTTGTTTTCGCGATTTTGGTAAGGGCCCTGCGTTGGGCGCTGCGCCGCGCCCTCGCGCCTCAGGCTGACGGCGACTTTGCCTGCTCCAGCGCCTTCGCGATCGCGCGCAGGTCCAGCCACGCCATCCGCTTGTAGGACGGCGAGCGCAACAGATAGGCCGGATGGAAGGTGGCGATCGCGCGGATCGTGCGCGTGCCGGTGTCGTAGTCGAACCAGCGTCCACGGGTTTTCATGATGCCCTCGCGCGTCGACAGCAGGGTTTGGGTCGAGGGATTGCCGAGCGTCACCAGCACGTCCGGATCGACCAGTTCGATCTGGCGCTGGATGAACGGAAGGCAGATCTGGGTTTCCTGCGGCGTCGGCGTGCGGTTGCCGGGCGGGCGCCAGGGAATGACATTGGCGATGTAGGCGGTGGTGCGGTCGAGCCCGATCGCCGCGATCATGCGGTCCAGCAATTTGCCGGAACGGCCGACGAACGGCAGGCCCTCGATATCTTCCTCGCGGCCGGGGGCCTCGCCGACGAACATGATGCGCGCGCCGGGGTTGCCGTCGGCGAACACCAGCCGCGTCGCGGTGGATTTCAGCGCGCAGCCGTCGAAGCTCTCCAACAGAGCCCGCAGCGCCTCCAGCGATGGCGCGGTGCGCGCCGCTTCCCGCGCCGACAGGATGGCGGCCTCCGGCGCCGCGGCCTCGGTGCGCTGCGCCGGGGTCGTGGCGGCACCGGCCGGAATGGTCCTGGCCGGTCGGGCCGGCGCGGCTTCGCGGGCGGCCGGCATGAGGTCGGGGTCGGTGAGCCGGTTGACCGGCGCGTCCGTCAGCGCGCAATCGACCCCGGCCTCCAGATAGAAGGCCAGCAATTGCTGCACGGTAGGTGGGCTGTCAGGCGTCATGGCGGCGGTCTGCGGCATCCAGCGCAATCTAGAGCGTTTTCAAGTGAAGTGGAAACCGGTTCGCGCCAGGAAAACGCGTCAAACCAAGAATCTGGAGCTCCGTCTCGAGGCAATCGAAACGGAAAAGGCTCCAGGCTGCCTTGCGCCGTTGCGAAACGCATTTCGGGTGTTGTTCTCCGACTAAAAATCGGAAACAACGGGGACGTTTAGATGCGTTCTCAACCGGCCGGAACCAGATCATGAGCACCGAACAATTACCGCCGCGCGAATCCATGGAATTCGACGTCGTGATCGTCGGCGCCGGGCCGTCCGGGCTGGCGGCGGCGATCCGGCTGAAGCAGCTCAATGCCGATCTCAACATCGTCGTGGTGGAGAAGGGCTCCGAGGTCGGCGCGCATATTCTGTCCGGCGCGGTGATCGATCCGGTGTCGCTCGACCAACTGGTTCCGGACTGGCGCGAGGACGCCGACTGCCCGCTGAAGACGCAGGTCACGACCGACAAGTTCTACTGGATGACCGCGGGTTCGGCGATCCCGCTGCCGGCGATCGCGATGCCGCCGCTGATGAACAATCATCACTGCTATGTCGGCTCGCTCGGCATGGTCTGCCGCTGGCTGGCGCGGAAGGCCGAGGCGCTCGGCGTCGAGATCTACCCGGGCTTTGCGGCGACCGAAGTGCTGTACGATGACAAGGGTGCGGTGCGCGGCATCGCGACCGGCGACATGGGCATCGCCAAAGACGGCAGCCGCAAGGATTCCTTCACCCGCGGCATGGAACTGCTCGGCAAATACACGCTGTTCGCCGAAGGCGCCCGCGGCAGCCTGACGAAGCAGCTGATCGCGAAGTTCTCGCTCGACGCCGGCAGCGAGCCCGCCAAATTCGGCATCGGCCTCAAGGAAGTATGGCAGATCGATCCTGCCAAACACCGGAAGGGCCTGATCCAGCATTCGTTCGGCTGGCCGCTCAACAATTCGACCGGCGGCGGCTCGTTCCTCTATCACTATGACGACAATCTGGTGGCGGTCGGTTTTGTCGTGCATCTCAATTACGACGATCCCTATCTGTCGCCGTTCGACGAATTCCAGCGCTTCAAGACCCATCCCGCGATCCGCACCTTGTTCGAAGGCGGCAAGCGGCTCGCCTACGGCGCGCGCGCCATCACCGAGGGCGGCTATCAGTCGGTGCCGCGCCTGACCTTTGCCGGCGGCGCGCTGGTCGGCTGCGCCGCGGGGTTCGTCAACGTGCCGCGCATCAAGGGCGTGCACAACGCCATGGGCACCGGCATGCTGGCCGCCGAGCATGTCATCGCAGCCCTCGGCGCCGGCCGCGCCAACGACGAACTTGTCGATTACGAAAACGCCTGGCGCGGTTCGGCGGTCGGCAAGGACCTCTACCGAGTCCGCAACGTCAAGCCGCTGTGGTCGAAGTTCGGCACCATCATCGGCGTCGCCCTCGGCGGCATCGACATGTGGTGCAACACGCTCGGCTTCTCGCTGTTCGGAACCCAGTCGCACGCCAAGCCCGATCAAAAGACGCTCGATCCGGCGAAGGCGCATGCGCCGATTCCCGCGCCGAAACCGGACGGCAAGCTCACCTTCGACAAGCTTTCGTCGGTGTTCATGTCCAATACCAACCACGAGGAGGACCAGCCGGTTCATCTCAAGGTCGCCGACATGAAACTGCAAAAGACTTCCGAGCACGACGTTTATGCCGGCCCCTCCGCCCGCTATTGTCCGGCCGGCGTCTATGAATGGGTGGAGGAGCCGTCAGGTCCGCGCTTCCAGATCAACGCCCAGAATTGCGTCCACTGCAAAACCTGCGACGTCAAGGATCCGAACGGCAACATCACCTGGGTTCCGCCGGAGGGCGGCGGCGGCCCGAACTACGAGGCGATGTGACCACGATTGCGTGAGCCGTGAGCCGCGAGTGAGCCCGCCGGCCACGATACGGCCACACTGAAAGCGTTTTCAGGCGAGGTTGGCCGGGAAGCCGCTCGGTCGGCCGTAACAGGGCCTTGCTGCCGATTGATTCGCCACGCCGTATCCTTGCGGTTCAACGCCAAACGCGGCATTGTCGCTTGCCTTGATGCCGCCGGCCGGGTTCGCATCCGAGACGATCCATGAAATCACTGGAGCTAGGCAAACCCTGATGTTGTCCATTCGTTTCAATCGCCGGACCCTCGCTGTGCTCGCCTTCGCCGCGCTGGCCGCGCCGGGCTCGCTGTCGGCCCAGACGCCGGATCATCCCGCGGGCACTTCGGCGCAGTTTCCGACCAAGAACGACCTGAAGTCGCTGACCACGGCCGGCAGCTATCTGGCCGCCCGTCATGCCAGCGTGGAGCGTGACGCCTCTTCGGCTGCCGCGTTCTACCGCTCGGCGCTGCGCACCGATCCGAAGAACAACGAACTGCTCGATCGCGCGTTCATCTCCTCGCTCGCCGATGGCGACATCGACGAGGCGGTCAAGCTCGCCGACCGGATATTGATGATCGACAAATCCAATCGCGTGGCTCGCCTGGTGGTCGGCGTGCGCGACCTGAAGCAGAAGAAATATGCCGCCGCGCAGCTCAACATCAATCAGTCGATCCGCGGCCCGATCACCGACCTGGTGGCGACGCTGCTGTCGGGCTGGGCCAGCTACGGCGCGGGTGACAGCAAATCGGCGGTCGCCAACATCGACAAGCTGACCGGCCCGGAGTGGTATCCGATCTTCAAGGATCTGCATTCCGGCATGATCCTGGAACTCGCAGGCAAGGAAAAAGACGCCGGGATGCGCCTGGAGCGGGCCTACAAGCTCGACGATTCCATGCTGCGGGTGGCCGACGCCTATGCGCGCTGGCTGTCGCGCGGCAAGGATCCGGCGGCGGCCACCGCGGTCTACGCGGCATTCGACAAGAAGCTGGCGCGGCATCCGCTGGTGCAGGAAGGGCTGCGCGACACCAAGGCCGGGAAGAAGCTCACGCCGCTGGTGGATTCGCCGCAGAGCGGCGCCGCCGAGGCGCTTTACGGCATCGGCGCCACGCTGACGCGCCGCGGCGGCGAGGATCTCGCGCTGGTCTACCTGCAGCTCTCGCTCTACCTCGCGCCCAATCATCCGCTGGCGCTGTTGTCGCTGGCCGATCTCTACGAGTCGGTGAAGAAGCCGAAGATGGCGATCAAGGTCTACGAGCGCATGCCGGCCAGTTCGCCGCTGAAGCGCAATGCGCAGATCCAGCTCGCGACCAACCTCGACACCGCCGACCGCAGCGAAGAAGCGATCAAGATACTGAAGGGGGTCACGGCGGAAGATCCCAAGGACATCGAAGCCATCATGGCGCTCGGCAACATCGAGCGCGGCCGCAAGCGGTTCGCCGACTGCGCCCAGACTTACACACAGGCCATCGACGTCATGCCGCCCGGCAACGAGAAGGGCGCCTGGGTGACCTATTATTACCGCGGCATCTGCCATGAGCGCTCCAAGCAGTGGAACAAGGCGGAAGTCGACATGCGCAAGGCGCTGGAGCTGCAGCCGGAGCAGCCCCACGTGCTGAACTATCTCGGCTACTCGTGGATCGATCAGGGCATCAATCTCGACGAGGGCATGAAGATGATCAAGCGCGCCGTCGAACAGCGCCCCGACGACGGCTACATCGTGGACTCGCTCGGCTGGGCCTACTACCGCATCGGCAATTTCGAGGACGCGGTGAAGCATCTCGAGCGCGCGATCGACCTCAAGCCGGAAGATCCGACCATCAACGACCATCTGGGCGACGCCTATTGGCGCGTCGGCCGCACACTGGAAGCCAAATTCCAGTGGGCCCACGCCCGCGACCTGAAGCCTGAGCCCGACGAATTGCCGAAGATCGAAGCCAAGATCGAAAACGGGCTGCCGGACGACACCTCGTCGGCCGCCTCCGCGGACAAGAAAAAAGAAGACGGCAGGGGCGGCTGAGCGCGGCCGATTCGAAGGGCTGGTCGGCAATGCCGGCGTTGATGCAAGAGGGGCGTGCCAAGGTCAACCTGACCCTGCGGGTGGTCGGGCGCCGCGTTGACGGCTATCACGACATCGAAAGCGTCGTGGCGTTCGCCGATTGCGCCGATCGGCTCAGCCTGACGCCGGGCTCCGGGCTAAGTCTCAGGACCACCGGGCCGATGGCGCAGGCCTGCGGCGAAACCGCCGATAATCTGGTGTTGAAGGCGGCGCAGTTGCTCCGCGAGCGCGTGCCGGATCTCCAGCTCGGGGAATTCACCCTCGACAAGGTGCTGCCGGTCGCAGCCGGCATCGGCGGCGGTTCGGCTGATGCCGCCGCCGCGCTGCGGCTGCTGGCGCAAGCCAACGGTCTCGAACTCGACGATCCGCGCCTGATCGAGGTCGCGCGGCTGACCGGCGCCGATGTGCCGGCATGTCTCGCCTCGAACGCCTGCGTCATGACCGGGATCGGCGAAACCCTGCTGCCGCTGAGCCTGCCGAAGATGCCATGCGTGCTGGTCAACCCGCGCATTCCCGTTGCGACCAGGGACGTGTTCAAGGCGCTCGGTCTGCGCAGCGGCGAGTTGCGGGTCGGCTTCACCGATGTGCTGCGGGCGCCGGCCTGGCCGGAGGCCGGAGCCTCGCTCGAAGACTGGGTCGAAGCGCTTGCCGCCGGCTCCAACGATCTCGAAGCTCCGGCGACGCGCATCCAGCCGGTGATCGGCAACGTCATCGCCGCGCTCAACGCCACCAATGGCGCCTGGCTGGCGCGGATGTCGGGGTCGGGGGCGACCTGCTTTGCGATCTATGAGAACACCGCCGACGCGCAGCGCGCGGCGCAGAAGATCCAGCTCGATCATCCGCAATGGTGGGTGCATGCGGGGGTGTTGAGCTAGCTCGGCGGCGGTCCTCCTAATGCGATCTCGCCAGGCAGAACGCCACCACCTGCTCCAACGCGGTCTTCATCGGCGAGGCCGGAAACAGCGCCAGCGCGTCGACCGCCATCGCGCCGTAATGCTGGGCGCGGTTGATGGTGTCCTCCAGCGCGCGGTGTTTCGTCATCAGTCCGATCGCGTGATCGAGGTCGCCCTCGGCGATCTCGCCGCGCTCCAGCGCCTTGATCCAGAACGCGCGCTCGCCGTCATTGCCGCGGCGGAATGCCAGCACCACCGGCAGCGTGATCTTGCCCTCGCGGAAATCGTCGCCGATGTTCTTGCCGAGCTTGGCAGCTTTACCGCCGTAGTCGAGCACGTCGTCCACGAGTTGGAACGCGATGCCCAGATTCATGCCGACCGAGCGGCACGCGGTCTGTTCGGCCTTCGGACGGTTGGCGATCACGGGGCCGACCTCGCAGGCGGCGGCGAACAGCTCGGCGGTCTTGCCGCGGATGACCGCGAGATATTCGTCTTCGGTGGTGGCGGTGTTCTTCGCCGCCGCGAGCTGCATCACCTCGCCTTCGGCGATGGTGGCCGCTGCCGATGACAGGATGTCGAGCGCGCGCAGCGAGCCGACTTCGACCATCATCCGGAACGCCTGGCCGAGCAGGAAGTCACCGACCAGCACGCTGGCCTCGTTGCCCCACAGCATGCGCGCCGACAGTTTGCCGCGCCGCAGTTCGCTTTCGTCGACCACGTCGTCATGCAGCAGGGTGGCGGTATGCATGAACTCGACGGAGGCCGCGAGCTTGATATGGCCGTCGCCGGAATAGCCGGTGAGGTTGGCCATGGCCAGCGTCAGCATCGGGCGCAACCTCTTGCCTCCGGAGGAAATCAGGTGGTTGGCGACCTCGGGGATCATGGTGACTTCGGAGCCGGTCCGCGACAGGATCGTCGCGTTGACGCGCTCCATATCGGCGGCGACGAGCCCGACCAGCTCATCTATCGAAGCGTTCGACGGGCTCTCGAAGGGTACAATAACCGCCACGCTGGTCTCCACATTTGCCCAATTCGGACTACCTTTGAGCTATAATAATAGAAAGTGCGGGGTAATGCGGCAAGGGCAGGTAGCGGTTGACACGCCCCGTTGCACCCCGCAGCGGAGGGGCAAGAAGGAGCGCCACAATTGCGAGAACTGGTTCGGACCAACGATATCGTGCTGGTCTCGGCGGTCGGTGCGCTGCTCGACGGCGCCAACATTCACCATCTGGTGCTGGACGAGAACATGAGCATCATCGAAGGCTCGCTCGGAATCCTGCCGCGCCGCATTCTGGTGCACGAGGACGACAACCGCGAGGCGCGGCAGATTCTCAGCGATGCCGGGCTCGCCCACGAACTGCGTGCCGACGACTGATTGGGCCGAGACCTTGACCGTGAACGACGTCACCGAAGACGACTTCACCGAGGACGCATTTCTCGGCGGACAGCTGCGTCTGCGACAGCCGCGATCGGGGCACCGCGCCGGCCACGACGCCATGCTGCTGGCGGCGGCAACGCCGGCTCGTCCTGGCGATCGCGTGGTCGAATTCGGCGCCGGCGTCGGCGCCGCGGGTCTCGCGGTCGCCAGACGCGTCGCCGGGGTCAAACTCGTTCTGGCCGAGATCGATGCCGATCTTGCCGGGCTGGCGCGTCGCAATGCCGCGGCCAATGCCATCGCGGCCGATGCCGTCGTGCTGGACATCGAATCCGCCGCCGCCGCATTCGCCGCGGTTGGCCTCCCCCCGGACAGCGTCGATGTCGTCCTGATGAACCCGCCGTTCAACGATTCCGCGCGGCACCGCGCTTCGCCGGACAGCGCCCGGGGGCTGGCCCATGTGGCTGCTGCTTCGACGCTGGAGAACTGGATCCACGCCGCGCGACGCATTCTGAAATCCGGTGGCGTGCTCAGTCTGATCTGGCGCGCCGATGGAGTTGCCGACGTGCTGGCGGCGCTCGATCGCGGTTTTGGCAGCCTGATGATTCTGCCGGTTCATGGCGACGCCGGGAAGCCCGCGATTCGCGTGCTTGTTCGCGCGGCAAAGGGCGGCAAGGCGCCGACCCAGATCCTCGCGGGGCTGATGCTCAATGACGAGCCGGCGCGACCGAATAAAGCAGTGCAGGATATTCTGGCGGGGAAGACGGTACTACCCTTGGCGGGTTCCTGACGCTGAGGGCTGTGCCCGGGATTTCAGCAGGCCGGTTACTGCGGCAGCGTTTCCGATCGCTGGTCCGGCACGGAAGTAAGGCGAATCGCCGTCAAAAGCGCACCAATCAGCAGCACCAACAGATAGATTTTCATGTCTTTCTCCGCTGCGCCGTTGCAGCCTGATAAGCATCAATGAGCAACACGCGTTCCCGCCCATCCAATGACAGTGGCGTGATAAGGAATGGTTAACTTCGAGGTAATGGAATGACTGAAATAACGGACAATCGCGGCGGAATCGCCGGCGTGATCGACCGGCTGATGCAATTCGTTCCGGCGCGTTTCCGGCGAGGTGCAGCCGTGGTGCCGGTGGTCCGGCTGTCGGGTGTGATCGGTGCGGTCACACCGTTGCGGCCGGGCATGTCGCTGGCCGGCGTCGCCCGGACACTGGAGCGCGCCTTTGCCATGAAGCATGCCAAGGCGGTGGCGCTGGTGATCAATTCGCCCGGGGGATCGCCGGTGCAATCGCGCCAGATCTACCTGCGCATTCGGCAGCTTGCCGCGGAGAAGAAACTGCCGGTGCTGGTGTTCGTCGAGGACGTCGCGGCGTCCGGCGGCTACATGATCGCCTGCGCCGGCGACGAAATCTTCTGCGATCCCTCGTCGATCCTGGGTTCGATCGGCGTGGTCGGCGGCACTTTCGGATTTCAGGAATTGATCAAGAAGATCGGCGTCGAGCGGCGGCTGTACACGGCAGGCGCCCACAAGGCCATGCTCGACCCGTTCCTGCCGGAAAACCCCGACGACGTGGCGCGGGTGAAGGCCCTGCAGCGCGAAATCCATGCCCTCTTCATCGCGCTGGTCAGGCAGAGCCGCGGCAGCCGCCTGAAGGGCGCCGACGATGTGCTGTTCACCGGCGAATACTGGGCCGGTGAAACCTCGGTTTCACTCGGCCTCGCCGACGCCATCGGCGACCTGCGCTCGACGCTGCGCGCCCGCTACGGCGACAAGGTGCTGACGCCCGTGGTCGCGCCGCCAAGCGGCATGTTGTCCAGCCTGTTCGGCCGCAAATCGGCCGGCGCGGGAACGTTGGCATCGCTGGACGGCGTTGCGGACCTGCCGGACCAGCTGATCTCGGCGCTGGAGACCCGGGCAATCTGGGCCAAATTTGGGTTTTGAGGGTGCGATACCCGCGCCATTTGGCCCCGCACAAGGCGATTGCGGCAAACGCCGGCTTGCGCGACAATGTAAACAGGGGCGACGAACGAAGGACGAGGATAGACCGATGCCGCCGCTGATCGCATTCGCAGGCGCCCTGGGTAGTCTCGCCGTGGTCCGCTGGGCCTACCGGACCGCCCGGAGGGTCAACCGGGAATTGGAAGAGGCGCGGTTGGCGCGGGTCGCCGAGTCGGTCAGCTCAAGCGACATTCCGACGCTGCGGCGCGATCCCGACACCGGTGCTTACCGACCGGGGTGAGAGCCGAATTATCCGGTAGTGAATAGGGGTGTGGGGGTTGATGGCGCCCCAAAACACTTGCGCCGGCCTCGGGGTGGGGCACCACCCGTGAGGACCGGCGAGCAAGCCTGGAGATCAGTTCTTTTCAGCGCTTAAGGGCTCACGATCGTATCGCGATCAATCACGAACACCGGAGCGCCGTCGTTCGCGAGGTTAATCATTTGGGCCTGTGAAGGTTCCGGTGATTTCACCGGTCGCGGACGGATTCGCATGGTCACGGCTCATCCGCCGGACATTGCCTTGATTCCCCGCTTCCCCGCCGATACGGTCCGCGCGCTTTCAGACCCCCCGCGAGACCGATTCTGACGATGGACGCCGTACCCGCCCATATGCGCCCGGAACGCTCGTTCCAGGGCTTCATTCTGGCCCTGCAGCGATTCTGGGCCGATCAGGGCTGCGTGATCCTGCAGCCCTACGATATGGAAATGGGCGCCGGCACGTTTCATCCGGCGACGACATTGCGCGCGCTGGGCCCGCGGCCGTGGAAGGCCGCCTATGTGCAGCCCTCGCGCCGGCCGAAAGACGGCCGCTATGGCGAGAATCCCAACCGGTTGCAGCACTATTATCAGTTTCAGGTCATCATCAAACCTTCGCCGCCGGATCTTCAGGAACTGTATCTGAAGTCGCTGGCCGCGATCGGCATCGATTCCAGCCTGCACGACATCCGCTTTGTCGAGGACGACTGGGAAAGCCCGACACTCGGCGCCTGGGGACTGGGCTGGGAATGCTGGTGCGACGGCATGGAAGTGTCGCAATTCACCTACTTCCAGCAGGTCGCCGGCGTCGAATGCTCACCGGTAGCCGGCGAACTCACCTACGGGCTCGAACGGCTCGCGATGTACGTGCAGGGCGTCGACCGCGTCTACGATCTCAACTTCAACGGCCGCGAGGGCGCCGAAAAAGTAACTTACGGCGACGTGTTCCTGCAGGCCGAGCAGGAATATTCGCGGCACAATTTCGAGCATTCCGACGCCGAGATGCTGTTCAGGCAGTTCTCGATGGCCGAGGAGGCCTGCCAGAAATATCTCGACGCCGGCTGGAAGGATGGCAAGCGCGAGGCGCATCAGATGGCGCTGCCGGCCTTCGACCAGTGCATCAAGGCCAGCCATGCCTTCAACCTGCTCGACGCCCGCGGTGTGATCTCGGTGACCGAGCGGCAGAGCTACATCATGCGCGTGCGCGAACTGGCCAAGGCCTGCGGCGAAGCCTGGGTGCACACCGAAGCGGGTGGGGCGGCGTGATTATTTCAGCGAGTACGAACCTTTCGGTGAGCCCGTATCTACCAGCGAGCACGGATCTTCGCCCCTCCCCCCGCGCGCGCAGCGCGTGGCGGGGAGGGGTCGGGGGTGGGGGGTGCCAGATGCCACAAGGAACGCAGCGTTCAACCGACCACCGCGTGCCGCGCGCGCGCCTCCTGCGCCGCGACGCCACCGAAGCCGAGAAGAAACTCTGGCAACATTTGCGGCAACCTCCGTTCAAGCAGCACCACTTCCGGCGTCAGGCGACGATCGGTCCGTACTTCGCCGATTTTGCCAGCCATCAGCTCAAGCTGGTGATTGAAGTCGATGGCGGGCAGCATGCCCAACTTGCGTCGGATGAAACACGCACCCGCTGTCTCGAAGCCAATGGCTATCGCGTCCTGAGATTCTGGAACAACGAGGTTCTCGAGAACATGTCCGGCGTTCTCGCTGCGATCGATACAGTAATCCTCGCTGATAGACCCCACACCTCCGACCCCTCCCCGCCGCAAGCGGGGGGAGGGGAGTAGAAAAATGCCCGATCTCCTGCTCGAATTATTTTCCGAGGAAATTCCCGCGCGGATGCAGGCGAAGGCGGCGGACGATCTGCGCCGCATGGTGACCGACAGACTGGTCGCCGAAGGCCTGGTCTATGAGGGCGCCAAGGCCTTCGCGACGCCGCGCCGGCTGGCGCTGACGGTGCACGGCATTCCCGCCCGGCAGTCGGACCTGAAGGAAGAGCGCAAGGGCCCGCGCGTCGGCGGGCCGGACGCGGCCGTGCAGGGATTCCTGAAAGCCACCGGGCTCAAATCGCTCGACGAGGCCAAGATCCAACACGATCCGAAGAAGGGCGACTTCTACATCGCGCTGATCGAAAAGCCCGGCCGCGCCACGCTGGATGTGCTCGCCGACATGTTGCCGGTGATCATCAGAACCTTCCCATGGCCGAAATCGATGCGCTGGGGCGAGCGATCGGGGCGGCCGGGCGCGCTGAGCTGGGTGCGGCCGCTGCATTCCATCGTCGCGACCTTCGGGCTCGAGACCGAAACGCCCGACGTGGTGAAGTTTTCCATCGACGGCATCGAAGCCGGCCAGACCACGTTAGGCCACCGCTTCATGGCGCCGGCCGCGATCTCCGTGCGCCGCTTCGAGGATTACGAAGCAAAACTGCTGGACGCCAAGGTCGTGCTCGACCCGCAGCGCCGCAAGGACGCCATTCTCACCGACGCCAAACAGCTCGCCTTCGCGCAGGGTTTCGAACTGGTCGAGGACCAAGTGCTGCTCGACGAAGTCTCCGGGCTGGTCGAATGGCCCGTGGTGCTGATGGGATCGTTCGATCCGGAATTCCTGTCGATTCCGGGCGAAGTGGTCCGCGCCACCATCCGCAACAACCAGAAGTGTTTTGTGGTCAGCGATCCCAAAACCGGAAAGCTGACGAACAAGTTCATCCTCACCGCCAACATCGAGGCGAGCGACGGCGGCAAGGCCATCATCGCCGGCAACGAGCGCGTGATCCGCGCGCGGCTGAGCGATGCGAAGTTCTTCTACGAGACCGATCTCAAGACGAAGCTGGAAGACCGGCTACCGAAATTCGAGAGCATCGTGTTTCACGAGAAGCTGGGCACGCAGGGCGAGCGCATCAAGCGGATCGAGCGGCTGGCGGCGGAGATCGCGCCGCTGGTCGGCGCCGACGTCGAAAAGACCAAGCGCGCCGCGCGGCTGGCGAAGGCGGATTTGCTGACCGAGGTCGTCGGCGAATTCCCCGAGCTGCAGGGCTTGATGGGCAAGTACTACGCGCTGGCGCAGGGTGAGGATGCTTCGGTCGCCGCTGCAAGCGAGGAACACTACAAGCCGCAGGGACCGGCGGATCGGGTGCCGACCGATCCGGTGAGCGTGGCGGTGGCGCTGGCAGACAAGATCGATACGCTGGTGGGTTTTTGGGCGATCGACGAAAAGCCGACGGGGAGTAAGGACCCGTATGCGCTGCGGAGAGCGGCGCTGGGGGCAATAAGACTCGTTCTAGAAAACAACCTACGAGTTGAGGTTGTTTCGCTGTTTGACAAGCACTCCGAGAGTATTGATGAGACGTCAAAACGTCTGGCTCAAACCGGTGGGCAAGAGCAGGGCGGTGCATATGTGGTTGCCATCGCGTATGCCGCCGTTTCCTGGAATGGCAGACAAGTTCGGGAGAATAGCGTCGAACTTCTCTCCTTCTTTGCCGACCGTCTCAAGGGCCAACTCCGCGATCAAGGCGCCCGCCACGATCTCGTCGACGCCGTCTTCGCCCTTGGAGGTCAGGACGACCTTCTGATGGTGGTCCGCCGCGTCGAGGCGCTCGGCAAATTCCTCGATACCGACGACGGCAAGAATCTGCTCGCCGGCATCAAGCGCGCCGCCAACATTCTGCGCATCGAGGAGAAGAAGGACGGCAAGGCCTATGACGGCGCGCCCGATGCTGCGCTCTATTCGCTCGACGAAGAGAAGGCGTTGGCGAAAGCCATGGATCAGGTGAAGGTGGAAGCCGGCGCCGCCGTCGCCAAGGAAGATTTTGCTGCCGCGATGAGCGCGATGGCAAAGCTGCGTCCGGCGGTCGATGCGTTCTTCGAGCACGTCAAAGTCAATGACGGCGACGCGAAAGTGCGCGAAAATCGCCTGAAGCTGCTGAATGAAATCCGCGCCGCGACGCGCGCGGTCGCGGATTTTTCCAGGATACAGGACTAGGATTTGCACGGTCTCTTGCAGCCGTCATGGGACGGCAACGATGGCCGGCTATGGTTTGTGGCGGCAACGGTGCTCGCCATTGTTCTCGCCGCCCCGTTTTTTCTCGTCGACGTGCCGCCGGTCCTGGATTACCCCAATCATCTTGCACGCTATTTCGTGCTGGCTCATCCTGACGACCCCTTTCTGTCGCGAATGTATGCGCCGCACTGGACGATCATCCCGAATCTCGGAATGGACGCGATCGGCGCGGCGATGCTGCGGGTAACCGATGTGCATGTTGGCGGTCGTCTATTGCTTGCCTTGAGCCTGTTTGCTCCAGTGATCGGTGTTGCCGTGTACCACCGGGTCGTTTTTGGCCGGTATTCCTGTTGGTCGCTCGCATCCGGGCTGGTCGCCTATAATGGCGCGTTCTTCCTGGGGTTCATGAATTTCCTGCTCTCGCTCGGCCTGGCGCTGATCGGCGCCGCCGTCTGGATCGCGCTGCGTCGGCAGGAATCGGTATGGGGCCGGATCGCTGTCGGCGCTTTCGCAGCGGTATTGATCTTCTTTTGTCACATCTTCGGTGTGTTCCTGTTTGCGTTGTTGATCGGCGGCGACGAAGTCGACCGTCTTCGGAAACGACGAGGCTCCGGCGCGCTGACGCCGCGCGATGTCGTACACGCCGCCGGTACACTCGTTGCGGCTTTGGGTCCGGCGATCGTGCTCTATTTCTTGAGCCCGCTGGGCGAGGGGACCGTATCGGCGGGAGAATGGCGCGGCCTCGCCAAATGGTGGACGATCTTCGCGCCCTTCATGACGCCAAGCGCCGAACTGACCCTGATGACGGGCGTCGCCGCCGTCTCGCTCCTGATCCTGATCCGCCGTGACGTCCAGTTCGCTCCCGGCGTGCCCCTTATTTTCGTCATACTCGCGCTGGCATTTCTGGCTGCACCCTCAACCGTGAAGGGGGGAACCTTCGTCGATCTGCGGTTCGCGCTGATGATCGGACTGCTGATGTTTGCCGGCATGCAGCCGCGTCTCCTGCCACTTCCCGCAATTCTGGTCGTTGCAGTTGGCGCGTTGATCGTCCTGCGGTCCGGCTATGTCGGGATGATGTGGTTCGATCACCGGCATGATCTGGCTGACGTCCGGGCCGCCATATCCATGGTGGAGCCTGGCGCGCGGGTGATGGCTGCGCGCGGCCAGCCGGGAAATTTGACCGACGTTCGGCCGCCCCAGCGGGCGTTGCCCGGAATCTATCGCCTCGACGGGCATGTGGCGGCACTGCTTGTCATCGAGCGCTCTGCATTCTGGCCGCTGCTGTTTGCCGATCCCGCTCAGCAGCCGCTGGCCGTTAAGCCGCCGTTTGATCAGATCGCCCAGCCATTGTCGGAGCCGGTTGAATGGCCGCTGCTGGAAGAAGAACGCTTCTCGGCTGAAACGCTGCGGCATGCCCGCTATCTCGGCCACTGGCGTGCCAGCTTCGACAATGTGCTGTTGATCGATCCTGCGGCCACGGTACGAACGCCACGTGGACTTTCGCCGCTTTATCGCGGCCACTATGCTCACCTTTTCCGCATCGATCGCTGAACTCAATTCAAACCGTGGTACTGTCATCCCGAAGTGCGTGTGGTGCGACGCTGCTGTTGCGACGTTTGGACGGCTGACTGATTTGCCCGTCGGGTCGTCTTTCGAACACCCTGTCCAGCCCCTTGTGAAAAAATATTCTGCTTTTCCGAAACCCCAAATCACCGCTATATCCATCGATGTCCCGTCCCATCAAGAGGGGCGTTTCGCGAACGTCACGGACGTAGGGGCGGGATGCGGTGGACGCGGCGGCGCGCGAGACGGGCGATGCCAAAGCGGACGGCCAAGTCGTGTGGTCCTGACAGCCTCAGGGTTGGCGTCAAGTCGGCGGAAGTAATTCTGCCGGCGACGGTGACAAGAAAGCCTGATCGCCGGGGAGAGCACGAACGCTGAACCTGTATGCTCGTGTGCGCAATCTCGTACACTTATTGCACACGAGACCGCGGGTGCAGCGCGCACCCGGTCTTCCCTGCGCCCTCTGATCCAGAGGGCAAGGAAATTGGATAGCAAAACTCGGGCGAATGGCGCCGCGAGGTTTGAACTCATGCCTACACACCGGCATTGCGAGTTCCGTACCGGCCTGGGGCCGACCCTGGTGGATGAAAGTGGTTTAATTCGATGCGATAGCGATTCGAGTCGATTTACCGTTCTTTGTAGAAGGGGCGTATCGCGCCCCTTCGTCATTGCGAGCGCAGCGAAGCAATCCATTCCTTCTGTCTTTGCTGGGCAAGCTGGATTTCTTCGCGGAGCCTGTCATCGGGCGCGCATCCGCGCGATCCGGTGGCTCGCAATGTCGGCTTCGTTGTTTGAAAATTGTATCCGCGCCAAAGAAAAGCCCCGCCCGGCGGGGGAGACCGGACGGGGCCTTGATGTCCGGAACGCGCCGCTGCAGCCGTCCGGACATGTCGTTCAGCCGAATGATTCCCTAATCGACCACCTGAACGATGCGGCGGGTGCGCGGCTCGACCAGCACAGTCTGCCCGTTCACCACGGTGTAGCGATAGGTGGTCTGGCCGAATGTCTGCGGCACGTCGTAATAGGTGATGCCGGCTTCCGGCAGTATGCCGCCCACCACCACGCGATCCGGGATGGTGTAGGTCGGCACCCGCTCGCGAATGACGTATTCGCGGAATGCCGGACGCTGATCGGCGGCGATGCCGTCATTTTCGGTGATGATGACGGTATTGCCGCGGGCAGCGCCCGTGGTGTTCTGCGCCTGCGCCGTGATGGGTGCGCCGATCGCGGCGATGATGGCAGCAACGGCAAGTATCCTGTTCCGCATGAGCAAGCTCCTTCGAGTGATGCACGCCGGATTTGCGCGACGCGCAATCTCACCCAATTCAATGCCCCGGGCTGTTGTTCCGGAAAATCCGCGAGTTCCCCGCTACAATTTTCGGCACTTTCTCGCCCGCGGCTGGAACCCGTTGAGCCTGCAGACGTCTCCTATCGTGGAACCGAGTGGCGGGCTAAAATAAGCTGCGATTCGATTTCCCGCAGCATCACACCGGAGAGATACATGACTTTCACCGCTGCCCATATTCAGCCCATCGTGGCGCTGATCGCCGGCATTCTCATTCTGATCATGCCACGCTTCCTCAATTTCGTGGTGGCGATCTACCTGATCTTCGTCGGTCTGGCGGGGCTCGGCCTGTTCAAGATGCTTCGCATCTAGCGTTTCAAGCCGGGAACTCGCGCCTTGCGCGGAACCGTCCAAAGTGGTGTAAGGCGCGCATCTTCTTTCCATCAGCGGATTGTTTGTAAGCCATGGCCAAAGCCGCATCCAAGCTCAAGAAAACCGCAGCCAAAACAAAGCCGTCGATGCCCGTCCGGGCGAAGGCCGCGGCGTCGGTCGGCGCCCGCAAGGCGCTGAAGAAGATCCCGGCCAAGCCGGCGCCGAAGGCCGCCGGAAAAGCCTTAGCGAGCAAGCCGGTGGCCACCGCGTCAAAATCCGGCAAGTGGGTGTTCACCTTTGGCGACGGCAAGGCCGAAGGCAAAGCCGGCCTGCGCGATCTGCTCGGCGGCAAGGGCGCCAACCTCGCCGAGATGGCCAATCTCGGCCTGCCGGTGCCTCCCGGTTTCACCATTCCTACCTCGGTCTGCACCTATTTCTACGCCCACGACAAATCCTATCCGCCGGCCCTGAAGGCGCAGGTCGAAAAGGCGCTCGATCACGTCGGCAGGCTGACCGGCAAGGCGTTCGGCGACATCAGGAATCCGCTGCTGGTGTCGGTACGCTCCGGCGGCCGGGCCTCGATGCCGGGCATGATGGACACCGTGCTCAATCTCGGCCTCAACGACCAGACCGTGGAAGCGCTGGCCGAATTGTCGGGCGATCGCCGGTTTGCCTATGACAGCTACCGGCGCTTCATCACCATGTATTCGGACGTGGTGCTCGGCTTCGAACACCACCATTTCGAGGACATCCTCGATACCTTCAAGGACGGCCAGGGCTACACGCTCGACACCGACCTGACCGGCGACGACTGGGTCGATGTGGTCGGCCGCTACAAGGAGGCGGTGGCGCGCGAAACCGGCAACGAGTTTCCGCAGGACCCGCACGCGCAATTGTGGGGGGCGATCGGAGCGGTTTTTTCATCCTGGATGAACGCGCGCGCGGTGACCTACCGGCGGCTGCACGACATTCCGGAATCCTGGGGCACCGCCGTCAACGTGCAGGCGATGGTGTTCGGCAATATGGGCGAGACCTCGGCGACCGGCGTCGCGTTCACGCGCAATCCCTCGACCGGCGAGAGCAGGTTGTACGGCGAATTCCTGATCAACGCGCAGGGCGAGGACGTGGTGGCGGGCATTCGCACGCCGCAGGACATCACCGAATACGCCCGCAAGGAATCCGGCTCCGACAAGCCATCGATGGAAATTGCGATGCCGGAGGCGTTCAAGGAACTGACCCGGTTCTATACGCTGCTGGAAAAGCATTACCGCGACATGCAGGACATGGAGTTCACGGTCGAGCAGGGCAAGCTGTGGATGCTGCAGACCCGCGGCGGCAAGCGCACCGCCAAGGCGGCGCTGCGCATCGCCGTCGAGCTTGCCAATGAAGGCCTGATCTCGAAGAAGGAAGCGGTGTCGCGGATTGATCCGGCTTCGCTCGATCAACTGCTGCATCCGACCATCGATCCGGGCGCCAAGCGCGACGTCATCGCCACCGGGTTGCCGGCTTCGCCGGGCGCCGCCGCCGGCGAAATCGTGTTCTCGTCCGACGAAGCGGCCAAACTGCAGGCCGACGGACGCAAGGTGATTCTGGTGCGGATCGAGACCAGCCCCGAAGACATTCACGGCATGCATGCGGCGGAAGGCATCCTGACCACCCGCGGCGGCATGACCTCGCACGCGGCGGTGGTCGCGCGCGGCATGGGCAAACCCTGCGTCTCCGGCTGCGGTTCGATCCGCGTCGATTATGGCCGCGGTACCATGAGCATCGGCTCGCGCACCTTCAAGACCGGCGACGTCATCACCATCGACGGATCGCTCGGTCAGGTGCTGGCCGGGCGGATGCCGATGATCGAGCCGGCGATGTCCGGCGAGTTCGGCACGCTGATGGGCTGGGCCGATTCCTTTCGCAAGCTCGGCATTCGCGTCAATGCCGATACCCCGGAGGACGCCCGCACGGCGATCAAGTTCGGCGGCGAGGGCATCGGGCTTTGCCGGACCGAGCACATGTTCTTCGAGGAAACCCGGATCCGCACCGTGCGCGAGATGATTCTGGCCGAGGACGAGCAGGCCCGCCGTGCCGCGCTGGCCAAGCTGCTGCCGATGCAGCGCGCGGATTTCGTCGAGCTGTTCGAGATCATGAAGGGCCTGCCGGTGACGATCCGGCTGCTCGATCCGCCCTTGCATGAGTTCCTGCCGCACACCCAGGCCGAGATCGAGGAAGTGGCGCGCGCGATGAACACCGATCCGCGCCGGCTGGCCGATCGCGCCCGCGATCTCGCCGAATTCAATCCGATGCTCGGCTTCCGCGGCTGCCGCCTCGCCATCGCCTACCCCGAGATCGCCGAGATGCAGGCGCGCGCCATCTTCGAGGCCGCGGTCGAGGCGGAAAAGCGTACCGGCAAGGCCGTCGGCCTCGAGGTGATGGTGCCGCTGATCGCGACCAGGACCGAGTTCGACCTGATCAAGGCGCGGATCGACGCCACCGCGCAATCCGTGATGAAGGAGACGGGCAAGAAGCTCACCTATCAGGTCGGCACCATGATCGAGTTGCCGCGCGCCTGCCTGATGGCCGGCGACATTGCGCAGACCGCCGAGTTCTTCTCGTTCGGCACCAACGATCTGACCCAGACCACCTACGGTATCAGCCGCGACGACGCCGCCGGATTCCTGGGCACCTACATCGCCAAGGGAATCCTGGAGATCGATCCGTTCATTTCGGTGGATCGCGACGGCGTCGGCGAATTGGTCAAGATCGGTGTGGCGCGCGGCCGCAAGGCACGTCCCGGCCTCAAGGTCGGCATCTGCGGCGAACACGGCGGCGACCCCGCTTCGGTCGCGTTCTGCCACGAGATCGGGCTCGACTATGTATCGTGCTCGCCCTATCGCGTGCCGATCGCGCGGCTGGCCGCGGCGCAGGCCGCGCTCGGCAGGGCCGTCGCCAGCCAGGCGTAGTCGGTTTTCGGCACGGACGATCCACCGGCATGGCGATGAACCGCGGCGCCCGCCGCTAGGCGGGGATATGGCGAAGAAACGCCGCGGCGGATTTCATCAGCTTCGTTGACGCGACGTTTACCATTTTAGTCGAGCGCCGGTTTACCAAGGCATTCGAAGCTTTCCGCGAACCGCAACGTTTCCTTGCGTGTATCGCCTGTGCAACCCCGATTAACCCCCTCGCAACCTAAATTGGATACCAACAAGAAGGATCGAATTTTACGGATGTACTGAAGTTCGGTCAGTGTAAGCGTTGCGTGAGCGTATCGATGTCAGTAATGCGTAACCGGCCGAAGGGCGCGCGTTTCGCGCCCTTCGGCCTGGGTCTGTGCGTCTTCGCACTGATCCCGACAGAGCTTGGATACCAGGATATCGCATCGCTGCTGGCCCGGCAGCCCGGTGTCGCCGAACGGTGGCAGAAGCGCGTCTCCTCCGCCGCCAGCAACATCCAGCTCGCCACCTACAGTTTCGGCCGTCCGATCGGAACGGCTTCGCCGCAGGCCGCGAGCTATCGGCTGGCCCGGCTCGACAACCATGGCATCGACATCACGGGCTCGGTGACGCGCAATCCGATCGTGCAGGCGCCGCTGCGCTATCACGCCTCCGATTTCCCCAGGGTCGACCGCACCCTGAAGGGCGACCGCCTTGTCACGGTGACGCCCGAGACCGCCGCACCTGCGCCCAATGAAGCCGCTCCCGCCAACGAAGATCCGTCGACGTCCAACGCGTCGGTGATGGGCGCCAAGACCGCCGACGCGGTGCCGGCTGGCGGACCTGCCAAACTCGATCCGGAACTGGCGGAAGCCCTGAGCGCTCCGCCACTGCCGCAATATGATGTTGCGCTGTCGCTCGAGTCTCGGCCGCTCGACGAGCTGAAAGGCCCGCCCGCCGCCGTCGCCGCGATCGACCCGGCGCCGATGCGCGACGGCTTCTCGTTCAAGACCTCCAGTCTGTTTTTCGGCTCATCGCTCGGCTCGGCCGAGAGCATGGAGCGCTGGCAGCCCGGCGAAGAACCGATGATCGTGCTGCCGGGCGCGCCCGATCCGGACCTGAAGGTGATGGCGTCGCTGCCGACGCCGGCGGATGAGCCGTCCAGCGTCGTCGAGAGCGGCCAGAGCATCGCCGCCAAGGGCGAAGTCAATGCCGACAACCAGCGCGCCAGGACGCCGGCCGAGCGCCTCGGTCTCGTGGACGCGACGTCGCGCGCCAAATCGGAAAAATGTCTCACCGAAGTCATCTATTTCGAGGCGCGCGGCGAGGCCGTGCGCGGCCAGATCGCGGTGGCGCAGGTGGTCTTGAATCGCGCCTTCTCCGGCTTCTATCCGAACACGGTGTGCGGCGTAGTCTATCAGAACAAGCACCGTCATCTCGCCTGCCAGTTCACCTTCGCCTGCGACAACAATGCCGACGTGGTGAAAGAGCCCGAGATGTGGGACCGCGCCAGGAAGATCGCGAAAGCGATGCTCGACGGCCAGATCTGGCTGCCGGAAGTGGCAAAGTCGACGCACTACCACGCCTATTGGGTGCGCCCGTCCTGGGTGGCCGAGATGAAGAAGATGTACAAATTCGGCGTGCATACCTTCTACCGGCCGCGGCGGTGGGGCGACGGCAGCGAGGCGCCGAGCTGGGGCACCACGGCACAGACCGCGGAAATCTCGGCAAAGCTCGCCGAAGCCGCGAAGAGTTCGGCCGAGCAGGTAGCCACGAGGCGCTGAGCAAGCTCCGTCTCAAATCTCCTTCGTAAGCCCTTATGATTCATGCTTATTACCGGCACAAGCGGGATGGCATGCCACCCGAGCCTCCGCCACGCGCACGGCCCATTGGCCTCCGCAGCCCGCCACGAATTGCAATGCTGCAATGCAGAGCATGCAATTTCGAAACGGACGATTGGGATTTTCATGCGAATGCATTAACTCCCTGCAATGTGTTCGCCGGACTGCCCGCATTGACGCCAACCATCGGGGAATTTGCATGACGACTGCTGCAGGCGAACTCCGCCCGTCTCATGGCATCGGCTGGCGGACGCCGCTGGTGATCATCATCTGCGGTTGCGCGATTGCACTGTTGAGTTTTGGTCCCCGATCCAGCGTCGGCTTCTTCATTCAGCCGATGGGCCGGGATCTCTCATTGGGCCGCGACGTCTTCGGGCTCGCGCTGGCGCTGCAGAACCTGTTGTGGGGGCTGGGTCAGCCGGTTGCCGGCGCGATCGCCGACCGCTTCGGCGTGCTACGCGTGATGTGTGTCGGCGCACTGCTCTACGCAGGCGGCCTGTTGATGATGCGCTATGCCACCACCCCGCTGTCGCTTGATATCAGTGCCGGGGTTCTGATCGGGTTCGGGCTTTCCGGTTGTTCGTTCAATCTCGTGCTCTCGGCGTTCAGCAAGCTGCTGCCGCCCGAGAGGCGCGGCATCGCGCTCGGCGCCGGTACCGCCGCCGGCTCGTTCGGGCAATTCCTGTTCGCGCCGTTCGGCGTGGCGCTGATCGACAATTTCGGCTGGCAGTCGGCGCTGATGGTGTTCGCGGGCCTGATGCTGTTGATCATCCCGCTGTCGCTGGCGCTGGCGACGCCGCCCGCGACCGCGGCCAATGTGCCTGTGGTGGAACAGCAGTCGTTCAGGACGGCGCTGGCCGAAGCGTTCGGCCATCGCTCCTACGTGCTGCTGGTGCTCGGCTTCTTTACCTGCGGCTTTCAGCTCGCCTTCATCACCGTGCATCTGCCGGCCTATTTGTCCGATCGCGGCGTATCGGCGCAAACCGGCGGCTGGGTGATCGCCGCCATCGGCCTGTTCAACATCATCGGTTCGCTGGGTGTCGGCTGGCTGCAGAACATATTTCCCAAGCGCTACATCCTTTCGGTGATCTATTTCACGCGCGCGCTGTCGATCCTCGTCTTCATCTCGTTCCCGATCACCACTTTCTCGGCGATCGTGTTCGGCGCCGTCACCGGCCTGACCTGGCTGTCGACGGTGCCGCCCACCTCGGCGCTGGTCGCCCTGATGTTCGGCACCCGCTGGTTTGCGACCCTGTACGGATTTGCCTTCGTCAGCCATCAGGTTGGCGGCTTCCTCGGCGTATGGCTCGGCGGCATCGTATTCGAGCAGTTTGGGTCCTACACGCCGATCTGGTGGTTGGCGGTGCTGTTCGGCCTGCTGTCGGCGCTGATCAACCTGCCGATCGTCGAGGCGCCGGTGGCGCGCCCGGTTGCACAACCGGCCTGATGCGGTAAACATCCCGATCGCAAGCTAGGGAGAGTTCACGTTGGCAACGTTCAGGGCGATCAGGATCGACAAGGCGGAGAAGGGCACCACGGCCGCGCTCATGCAATTCGACGAAGCCGAATTGATGGAAGGCGACGTCACCGTCGCCGTCGAATATTCTGATCTGAACTACAAGGACGGCCTGGCCGTCACCGGCAAGGCGCCGGTGGTGCGGCGCTTCCCGATGATCGCGGGCATCGACTTCGCCGGCACCGTCGAGCAGTCCTCGCATCCGGCGTGGAAGGCGGGCGACAAGGTGATCTGCACCGGCTGGGGCATGGGCGAGACCCATCTGGGCAGCTACGCCGAAAAGGCGCGGGTCAAGGGCGACTGGCTGGTGCGCCTGCCCGAGGGCATGTCGGTGCGTGATGCCATGGCGATCGGCACCGCCGGCTTCACCGCGATGCTGGCCGTGCTCGCGCTGGAACAGCATGGCCTGACCCCGAAGGACGGCCCGATCGTCGTCACCGGCGCCGCCGGCGGCGTCGGCTCGGTCGCGACAGCCGTGCTATCGAAACTCGGCCATCACGTCATCGCCTCGACCGGCCGGATGTCGGAGGCCGATTATCTGAAAGGCCTCGGCGCCGCCGAGGTGATCGATCGGGCCGAGCTGTCGGGACCGGCCAAGCCGCTGGCGAAGGAGCGCTGGGCAGGCGGAATCGACAGCGTCGGTTCGACCACGCTGGCCAATTTGCTCTCGATGACGAAATACCGCGGCGCCATCGCGGCCTGCGGGCTGGCCGCCGGCATGGACCTGCCGTCCTCGGTGGCGCCGTTTATTTTGCGCGGAGTGTGCCTTCTCGGCATCGATTCCGTGATGTGCCCGATCGAGCCGCGCAAGGCCGCCTGGCGGCGGCTGGCGAGCGATCTCGATCGCGGAAAACTTGCTGAAATCACTCATGAAATCGGTTTGGACCAGGTCATCGCCGCCGGTGCCGACATCCTCGCCGGCCGGGTCCGCGGTCGAATCGTGGTAAAAATTCTCTGACGGCGTTCAGACTTTGCCAACGAAGCTGCTCCAATGTTGCCACGGTTGGTATGGTAAGCAGCGGGTAAAGGGACATCAGGCGGTTACCCGCGCTAAGGTCGAGTTCGGAGTTGCAGCATGGTTGCGCGTTTCGTGTTGGGGGTTGTCATGGCCGGTGCGCTGGTCGCGCCCGCTTTCGCCGGACAGATGAGCGCTGATGAGGCGCGCCGATTCGTCGCCGGCAAGGTTTTCGCCTTTACCTGCTTCGACGGCACGCGCGGCTCCGGCCGTATCCTTGACGACATGGGGGCGGCGGGCGCCGTGCAGTTTTCCGGCGCCGCCCGGGTGCGCCACATGCGGCTTCCCGGCAATACGCTGCAGGTTCGCGGCCAGGCCGTCTGCGCGTCGATCAAGGGCATTCCGTTCGAGCCCTGCTTCAATCTGGAGAAGAAGGACGAGCGCAGCTTCCGCGGCTCGGTGTCGGGCATGGGTTTCGCCTATTGCGATTTCCGCCATCAGGGCGCGGCCCAGATGCTGATGGCCCGCGCGGTGTCGCGGCCGCGTTCGCTGCATCCACCGGCACACGCGCGTTCGGCAGACGCATCGCGGAGCGACATCGCGGCGAACGTCGAAACGCCGAAGGTCGAGCGCGCCAGACTCGAGTCCGTCAAATCCGAAGCCGCTTCCGAAGCGGCGAGATCGGAAGGCGCAGCCGAATTGCGCCGCTCGACCGACTGATAGCGCGCGGATGGACCGCCGCGCCCTCAAACAGACTCCATCCTGAAAGCTGACGGCGGCGGGATCTGCGTCGCCATGCCGTAAATTTCAGCGGGCTGCGCAAGCGCGTCATTGCGCGCGGATGTCGCACGACTCGCTGGAGCTTCGCGGGGTCGGGAAATGACGTTTGAATCCGGCGGGGATCATGACATCAATCATGGCCCGGCTCCCGCATCGCGCTTCTTGCTCGTCGATGCGCCCGGTCTCGATCCGTGCTTGCCGGCAAAATCCACTCTCCTCCGTATTTCTGCGGAAAGCGCGGACAAATATCGTCAATTTCTCCGTATTCTTACCAGTTCCGAATTAACCCTAACGTGGAACTTGGAACCCTAGTTTCGAGGGAGAGATCGCTACTGGTTCGATTCAAGAACATTCCGGAATCGGTTTTCCGGATGCCTGAGCGCCAGTTCCTCACCGCGGTCGGAAGTTGAAGTGAGCCATTCTCCCGGCTTTGGGAAGCACGAAACTCCGGAGTTATGCAATGTCGATTGATCGTCGAATGTTGTTGCGTGGCGCGCTGGCCTGCGCGTGTTGCGTCAAGGCCGGGGCGGCGATTGCATCCGATGCTCCGGCACATCGAGGCGCGGCGCCGCACTGGAGTTATGAAGGCAACGGCAGCCCCGAGAAGTGGGGAGACCTGCAAGCTGACTTCAAGGTTTGCCAGCTCGGCCTGGAGCAGACGCCGATAGACCTCAACGACGGAATCAGGGGCGATGTCGGTTCAGTCGACTACGCCTTCAAGCCGCTACCGCTCCGTATCGTCAACAACGGCCATACCATCCAGGTCAATGCCGATCCGGGCTCTGCCTGCGTGATCGACGGCACGCGCTACGAATTGCTGCAGTTTCACCTTCATCATCCGAGCGAGCATCTGCTGGCCGGGAAGAACTTCGATCTCGAATGCCACTTTGTCCACAAGTCGGATGCCGGCGCGCTGGCGGTCAGCGGTGTGTTCGTCCGGCCGGGCGCCGCGAATGCCGCGATGAAGGCATTCTTCGACTCGATGCCCGCCAAGGCAGGTCCGGAAGTGCGTACCGGCAACACGATCGACATCGCGGCCATCCTGCCGAGGACCGGCGGCTACTTCCGTTATATGGGTTCGCTGACGACCCCGCCTTGTTCGGAAGGGTTGACCTGGACCGTCCACAAGGAGCCGATCGAGGCATCGGTCGAGCAGATCCAGAAATTCGCGGCGCTGTTTTCCAAGAACGCCCGCCCGGTTCAGAAGCGCAATCGGCGCTTCCTGATCGACGCGTCCTGAACATTGCATACCGTCCTCTAGTTAAAGGAATAAATCCGTGAGCAACACCTCTTCGAGCGGCGCATCGTCCGGCCTGTTCGCTTTCTTCACCAATCGCAGGATCAATACCAAGATCGCAATAGGATTCGGCTGCACGCTCCTCCTGATGATGGCGATCTCGGTTATTTCCTATGTCGAGTTCGGCAAGGTCGAGCGTGATTTCAGCGACTATTCCCACAAGGTGACCAATGCCACCCTCATAAGCGACATCGATCGCCAGTTCCTGGCGTTCCGGCGCTATGCCGGTGAGGTCTCGGACAATATGGAGGAGAATATTGCCGCCGCCGACAAGACCCGCAAGACCGTGCGTGAGCGAATCGATCAAATACTTAAATCCGTCAAGAATCCCGAGCGTCTCGCGAAGGTGAAAGCGATCTCCGAGCAGTTCGATATCTATTCAAAGGATTTCGACAAGGTCACGCCGCTGCGGCGCGAACAAGCGAAGCTGGTCAAGGATGTCCTGGATCCCGTGGGCCAGAAGCTGCGCATCGAACTGGAGCAGTTGCAGAAAAGCGCGGCCGTCCAGGCCGGCAATAGCAATATGCTGGTGCTTTCCGGCGAAGCCATCAAACTGGTGATGCAGGTTCGCCTCAATGCCGACAAGGCGCTTGCCCGCCATGACGAGGTTTTCGTCAAGGCCGCCGAAACCGCGTTCGTGGATCTCAAGCTGGTGCTTGCGTCGTTCGACAAGTCGATTACGAATGCGGATGCACGCAAGCAGTTCGATAGCGTCAAGTCCAACGCCGACAAATACCATGATGCCTTCGTCAAGGCCATGCACGACTCGAAGGAGATCGAGGGCCTCATGAATGGCGAGATGCGCAAGGTGGCCCGGGCGATTGCCGCCGATGCCGCTGCGATCAAGGATAGCCTGGTCGCCGATGAGCATAAGATCGAGCAGGAAGTCACCAGCCTGATTGCCTTGGCCAACACGTTGGTCATGTGGGTTGCCATCGGCGGCCTGATCGTTGGGATGTTGCTTGCCTGGCTGATCGGACGTGCGATCTCCAAACCGGTGGTCGGCCTGTGCGCCGGGATGCGGGAACTCGCGGAGGGTAATTTCCAGGTTGTGCTGCCTGGTCTCGGCCGTGGCGACGAAGTCGGCGACATGGCGCAGGCGGTCGAGACCTTCAAAATCAAGGCCGAGCAGAAGGCCCGCGACGAAGCGGAGGCCAAGATCGCGCAAGACCAGATCGCGGCAAAGCAGCGCAAGGCGGATATGATCAAGCTTGCCGACGATTTCGAAGGCGCGGTCGGCGAGATCATCGAAACCGTGTCCTCGGCCTCGACCGAGCTGGAAGCCTCCGCCGGCACGCTCACCTCGACCGCCGAACGCGCGCAGGAACTGACCATCGCGGTCGCGGCGGCCTCCGAGGAAGCCTCCACCAACGTGCAGTCGGTGGCGTCGGCCACCGAGGAGTTGTCGTCGTCGGTCAACGAGATCAGCCGCCAGGTGCAGGAATCCTCGCGGATGGCCAACGAGGCCGTCGATCAGGCCCGCATCACCAACGATCGGGTCGGCGAATTGTCGAAAGCGGCCGCCCGCATCGGCGACGTCGTCGAACTGATCAACACCATCGCGGGACAGACTAATCTCCTGGCGCTCAACGCCACCATCGAGGCGGCACGCGCCGGCGAGGCTGGCCGCGGGTTTGCCGTCGTCGCTTCCGAAGTGAAGGCGCTGGCCGAGCAGACCGCGAAGGCGACCGGCGAGATCGGTCAGCAGATCAGCAGCATCCAGGCCGCGACCCAGGAGTCGGTCAGTGCCATCAAGGAAATCTCTGGCACCATCGAAAGACTGTCCGAGATCTCCTCGACCATCGCGGCGGCGGTGGAAGAGCAGGGCGCGGCGACGCAGGAAATCTCCCGCAACGTGCAGCAGGCGGCGCAGGGCACCCAGCAGGTGTCCTCCAACATCACCGACGTGCAGCGCGGCGCCAGCGAGACCGGATCGGCCTCGTCGCAGGTGCTGTCGGCGGCGCAGTCGCTGTCGGGAGACAGCAACCGGCTCAAGCTCGAGGTCGGCAAGTTCCTCAACACGGTAAGGGCGGCCTGACGATACGGACCCGGCCCGGGAAGGGCCGGGTCCGACAACGCGACAACGCTTCACCCAGCGGGGACCGCTGAGGCTTCATCAACTCCGGGACATATCAAGATGCGCACGAACCTTCCTGTCACCAATGTGGAGTATCCGATCCACGAGGACACGTTGATCGTTTCGAAAACCGACGCCAAGGGGAGGCTGACCTATTTCAACGAGCAGTTCGTGAAAGCCTCTGGTTTTACGGACGCGGAATTGATGGGACAGCCGCACAACATCATCCGCCACCCGGATATGCCGCCGGAAGCGTTCGAGGATCTCTGGGTTACGCTGAAGGCCGGCAAGCCGTGGGCCGGCGCGGTGAAGAACCGCCGCAAGAATGGCGATTTCTACTGGGTGCTGGCCAGCGCGACGCCGCTCTGGGAGAACGGCCAGATCGCCGGTTACATGTCGATCCGCTCCAAGCTGCCCGCCGACCAGCGCGCGGAAGCCGAGCATGTGTATGCGCTGTTACGCGCCAAGAAGGCGCAAAAATACACCGTCACGGCCGGCATCATTCGCCGCCGCTCGCTCGCTGATAACCTCGCCGTCTTCACGCACTCGTTGAAAGCCAGGTTGACCACCCTGGTCGCCATTCAGGCGCTGTTCCTGGTGATTGTGGGTCTGGTCGGGATCCTTGCGGTACGCAGCAGCAACCAGGGCATGGAATCGGTGTTCGTAAACCAGACCATTCCGCTGACTCAGCTTGCGGAAATGGAAAGCAGACTCAAAGACAATACCATTGCGCTCTTCGCCGCAGCCGCCAGCGGTCGCGCGGGCCAAGCGACCGGGGATGCCGCCGGTACGATATCCGGCAACATATCCACCATCTCCAGGATCTGGACAGAGTTCTCGGCAACCAGTCTTTCGCCTGATGAAAAGGCGATCGCGGAGAGCTTTGCACAAAGGCGCAAGGACTTCGTCGAGGGCGGATTGAAACCAGGACTGGCGCTGCTTGCCGATCGCAAATACGACGAATTGGCCAGCCATCTGATAGCCAAGGTTAATCCGCTCTTCGCTCTCGCCAAGGAAGAGATGACCAAGCTTGTTGCGATCAAGGTCAAGCTGAGTAGATCGGAATTCGATCATGCCGGGCGTCAATATGTAATCGCCATCGGCGTCGCGCTCGCGGTCCTGTGTTTCGGACTGCTGGCCGGTGCATGGCAGGGTGTATTGACTATTCGCGCGATCGGCAGACCGCTCGAACGCCTGAACGTCGTCATGGCGAAAATCGCACAGGGCCTTTTCAACAGCCGCGTCGTCATCGAATGCGATGACGAGATCGGAATCGCGTTGCGAAACGTTCAGGCGATGCAGTCCAAACTCGGCTTCGACCGCGAGGAGACCAAAGACACCGAGAAGCGGGTCGTGCTTCAGCGCAAGCTCGACACGCAACGGCTTGCAAACGATTTCGAAGGCGCGGTCGGCGAGATCATTGAAACCGTGTCGTCTGCCGCAACTGAACTCGAAGCCTCCGCCGGCACGCTTACTTCAACCGCAGTTCGTTCACAGGAATTGACCATCATGGTCGCGGCGGCGTCGGAGGAAGCCTCCACCAACGTGCAATCGGTGGCATCGGCGACCGAGGAACTGTCGTCATCGGTCAACGAGATCAGCCGCCAGGTGCAGGAATCGGCGCGGATGGCCAATGATGCCGTCAACCAGGCCCGCGTCACCAACGATCGCGTCGGCGAACTGTCGAAAGCGGCAAGCCGTATCGGCGACGTCGTCGAATTGATCAACACCATCGCGGGACAGACCAATTTGCTGGCGCTCAACGCCACCATCGAGGCGGCGCGGGCCGGCGAAGCCGGGCGCGGCTTTGCCGTCGTCGCGTCCGAGGTCAAGGCTTTGGCCGAACAGACCGCGAAGGCGACCGGCGAAATCAGCCAGCAGATCAGCGGCATCCAGGCCGCGACCCAGGACTCGGTCAATGCGATCAAGGAGATCAGCGGCACCATCGAAAAACTGTCGGAGATATCCTCGACCATCGCCGCGGCGGTGGAAGAGCAGGGCGCGGCGACGCAGGAAATCTCCCGCAACGTGCAGCAGGCGGCGCAGGGCACCCAGCAGGTGTCCTCGAATATCACCGACGTGCAGCGCGGCGCCAGCGAGACCGGATCGGCCTCGTCGCAGGTGCTCTCCGCGGCACAGTCGCTGTCGGGAGACAGCAACCGCCTCAAGCTCGAGGTCGGCAAGTTCCTCGATACGGTAAGGGCGGCCTGACGGTTCTCCTGCACGAAAGATCACGGCGATGGGAAATGTTGTCGAATTCGAACCGAAGTCGGGAAAGACAACCGATCCGGCTTGCCATGCCGCCGATATCGCCTCCTTGTCTCTGGCGTTGGCGGATCACATGCAAACAATCGACGTTTGCAGAAGGTCTTTCGAGAAGGATATGAAAACGATTACGTCGATAGCGTGCGGCACCCAGGACCCGAAAGTACGTGAGCGCCTGCTACGTGAACTGGAACTCCTGCACGATCGGTTGACTCTTGCCTTGTTGACTGCATCGGGCGCGAAGCGCTCGATGCAGGCTGGTCTGTGAAGTGGTCCTTCGCAAATGATGGTTCGACCGATCGGCAGACGTCCGGCGGATCGATCCAATTTCCGATGTACGGCGTGGGCTCCGGATTACGAACATCCTGGGCTCGGCGATCCCTGACACGGCGAGGGCGGCCTGACGAAGCCGGTGCGCCTAATCGTCGCGCTTTGTGGAATCGCTTCGCCAGAACCAGACCGACAGCGCGGCCGCCCGTCCCCTGATCCGCGTCTCGCTGGGGCCGGTGAGAACGCCGGACTCCCGCAAGGCGCAGTCGGGGCCGGCCCGGCGAAGCAGGTCGTCGCTCAAGGCCAGCGCCGCGCCCTGCATCGCGGCAACCTCCATCAGACGGCTTGCCACGTTCACGCTGTCGCCCGTCGCGGTAATGTGCTGATAGCTGCCGCCGCCGAGCCGGGACGCCACGATGGGCCCGAAATGGGCGCCGATCTTGAAGCCGGTTCGAGACGCGATCGATGCCGGCAGTGTTTCGATCCACCGTTCGGCTTGGTTGCAAAGGTCGACGCAGCACCGCGCGGCATTGCGGGCGTCATCGCTCGTGCTCTGTGGCAGGCCGAACAGGATCATGGCGCCGTCGCCCTGAAAACTGGTGACGACGCCACCGCGTGCCACCACCGCGCGGTCGACCAGAATGTGGAATTCCTTCAGCATCCCGAGCACCGCGTCCATACCGAGGGTTTCGCTGAGCGACGTGAAGCCGGACAGGTCGATGAAGACGATCGCCGCATCCTGGTGGACGGGTTCGAGCAGAAACTCCGGATTCCGCGTCAGCCACTTTCGAAGCACCGGCGCCTGAAACTGCTGCAGCAACTCGCTCTTCATGGCGAAGTATTGCGCCTGCCGGCGGTTCAGCCAGAGCTGCACCGCGCCGAACAGGATGGCCGGCGGGGCGGCCGCAGCGATCGGCAGCGCCGCACTCAGCCAGATGCCGTGCGAGAACGCCGCGAAATTCGCGGCCGCCCAGATCAGCAGCACAGCGCCGATCGACAGCAGGCCGACAGCGCTGCGCCGCCACGACAGCAGCCCCACCAGCGACAGCGTCAGCACGAGGGCGAGGGCAGCGTCGGCCGCGCGCGTTGAGCGGTCACGCAACAGCCCATCTCCCGTCATCAGCTGGGAAATGGCGGTGGCGATGATCTCGACGCCCGGCATGACGGGATCGAACGGCGTCGGAAAGAAATCGCCGCCGCCGGTGACGGTCGCCCCGATCACGACGATGCGGTTTCGAACCGCCTCACCGGCAACCGACTGGTCCAGCACCGAGGCCGCGCTGACGGTGCGGACCGCACCGCGCCGGCCGTAGAACCCGAGCGGCAGAACATGATCGATGTCGGTGCGGATGCGACGCCCTGCCAGCGTCAGGCTATCCGCCTCGATCACCGGCTCGCTGCCGGTCGCCAGCGCCGCGGCACGGAGCGGCAGCGACAGTTCGACCTTGTCGCGGGTTCGAAACAGCATCGGCACGCCGCGCGGCGTGCCGGACCTGTCCGTGGACAGGTTGACGAAGCCTATGGCGGCATGGTCCGCGAATGCCTGGAGCGGCAGCAGGAATTTTTCCGCCCGCGGCAGACGCGCCAGCGGCCCATGCTCGCCTGCGTCCATCAGCTGGGTCGCCTCCGGGAACACCGCCGCCGCGGCGATGACGGTCGGGCGTTTGGCGAGTGCCAGCGCCAGGGCTGCGTCGCCCTGGTCAGAACTGTGGTCGAGCAGCAAAAGGTCTACCGCGACGGCGCGGGGTGCCAATCGATCGATCGCGCCGACGAGCGCGGCAAGACCGGCGCGCGGCAGCGGATAGCCGCCCTGCTTCGCCACGGTGTCATCGTCGATGGCGACGATCGTGACCTGATCCGGCGCCGGCCGTTCTCCGCGTGCGATCAGACGAAGATCGGTCAGCACGGCCTCGGCGCGGTCGAGAAACTGAACGTCGCCGCGCCAGTGCCCGTATCCCAGAGTGAGCGCCCAGAGCGCGGACAGCACCAGCGCAATCAGGATCTGGAGAGTCCTGCCGTTCACCGGCGATCGTTGCCAAAGATCATTGGCCGAGGCGGGCGAGCAGCGCATCGACACGCGGCTGCGGCCAGCGCTTGACCACGAGCGCGGCCGTCCCCGGATCGACATCGACCCCGTCGCCCGGGCCGAGCACCACCTGGCCGGCGCCGGCCGGCCGCCGCACCGCGACCCGACCTCTCAGGACTAGAACCGATGTTCGCGTCGCCTGGACGTCGACGGCCCATTTCGTGCCGCGTACCGCGGCGATGGCCTGTGGCGTGGTGACCTGGAAACGGCGCTTGCCCTGCTGCGTGGGAACATCGACCAGCAGGGCCTTGCTGTGCAGATCGACGCCGTTCACGCCGCCGGACTTGTCGAGGCTCTGCAAGGTGAATTTGGCGCCGTTCTCGGCAACGATGGTCAGCTCGCCCGGGCAGCGCAGGGTTTGCGCCGCATTCGCCGGATGACTTGAAGAGCATCCGAACGGCGCCGGCTGGGCCGCCGCAGCGGTCGCGCCGACAAAGGAGCAGGCGACGACGGCGCATGTCAGGCGAAAGAGCATTCTCATGGCAGGGTCTCCGTGCACACGTCACGCGCGATGCGCCAGGCGCGCCTCGGGCGCATGCGAAATGGAATTTACACTGTATTCTTACGGCATATCGGCAAGATTATCATCGCGGCAATACCGTTTTTGAGTTTCAAACTGTGTTCAGAAAATGTCCATGCCGATTCCCCGGCCAACGCCGTGGATCGGCGGGGTTATTCACGTTGCGTCAGGCGTCGCGGCAATCCGCGATCGATCTCACGGATACCCGGAAGAACGGGCAGGCGAGCCTATCCACCCGTCTGCGCGACGGGCGCGGCCGGCGTAGCCTGCCGGCGGAACAGAATGCGCTGATACAGCCAGCCGATCGCCACCAGCACCAACCCCAGGCACATGAACGACAGCGCGCGGTAGACGCCCGTCAGCGTCGACATATCGATCAGGAACGCCTTCAGGATCGTCAGCGCGATCACGACCGCGGAGGCGAGGCGGGCGCGCTGCGAATTGAGAAGGATGCCGATGCCGAGCAGCACCACGCCGAACGCCAGCCAGGCGATTGAGTAGGTGTACTGCTCGACATCGGTGGTCACGCCTTGGCTAAGAATGGGGCCGTGATAGAGCCTGCGGATTTCAAACGTGACATAGGTCAGCGCCAGCACCAGCGCGCCTGCGGCGATCGTGTTGGCATAGCTGGCCGGGCGCCGGCCGGCCACCGCATAAGACAATAGCAGCGCCAGCACCGCCGGCAGGGCATAGCCGAGCAGCAGCAGGTTGAAGAACGCCCCCCCGACATCGGTCGGCCACAGGATCGGCGCCTGCAGCACCATCAGGCCGAAGACGGTGGCTGCGCCGGCAAACAAGGTAAGCACGATCGCAGCGATATTGTGGACGATGCTGCCGGTGCGGATTCGCAGACGCTCCAGCCCGATCGCCATCGCCAGCGCCGCGCAGACCTGCAGCCCGACCTCGGCAAGGCCCGCCGCATCGCGGTAAACATCGCCGCCGTTGACGGCATGGCGGATTTCCATGAACACCAGCAGCACCGTGAACAGGATCGCCGCCGATTCCACCGTTCGCAGCGGCGCGTCGTCGCCGCGGCGGCGCAGGAACACGCCGGCGGTCCAGAACGACAGCGCCGGAATGCCATAGCCCCATAACAGCCAGTTGAAGATCGGCGTGGCGCCGACCAGGTTGCCGACGATGCGCGGCTCGTAGCCGGTCCGCAGCACCACGATGCCGGCGAGAATGGCTGCGAGCGAACGCAGGAACGGTATCGGCCGCTGCAGCGAGACCCACGCGGTGCCAACGGACATCAGTGCCAGCGCGATGGTGAGCCAACCTTTCTCGAGCGCGAAGGTAAGCGCCAGCGCCAGCGCCGCCAGCGCGCCGGTGGCGAACAGCGCGATCGAAACCGGCAGTCCCGGCCGGTCGTCGCGCCTGGTGAGAATTTCCGTCGCGGCGCCATAGGCCGCCGCCAGCAGCACGGCCAGAATCGCGAACGGAATCGAGCGATCAAGCTGCGCGATGCGCGCGTACAGCGCGATCAGGAGCGCTAGCGGTGTGAACACCGCCGCGGCCGACCACACCACCGGGATCGTGGCGCTGGTCGAGCGGCCCTGCACCAGAAATCCGGCGACGCCGAACCCTGCGGCGAAAATCGCCGCGGTAACGAGATGCAACATCACGGCGCTGTCGGTGGCGGCGGGGCCGATGCCCGGCAACGGCCCGCCCGGCAGCACCAGCATGTCCGGATTGCCGCGCACCGCCCATTCAGCGAACACCACGAAGACCAGCACGGCGGCGGCGCCGACCGCGCCGGTGGCCGCTTCCGCGCGCCACGCGACGAACAGCGTGCCGGCGATCAACATCGCGAACACCACCATGGCGGCATCGGCATGGGCGCTGCTCAGCACGATCAGGGTCGCGCCCAGCAGATAGACGGCAAGCGAGCCGGATGAGAACACCTCGATCTTGCCTTCATCGGCCGGCGGTCCGAACAGGAAGCCGCATACCACGAGCAGCGCGGCGAGGGTGAATCCGGCAATCACATGGAGCGCGTGCGGTCCCACCATCGACGGCCCGCATTGCAGGCAGGGCAGGGTCCAGAGCAGCGCGAATCCGAGAGTGGTAACCGCGAGCCAGCGCCACAGCCGGATCCGCGCCAGCCCGAACGCCGCGGCGGTGACTATGGCGAGATAGATATAGAGTGCCCAGAAATCCGGCTTGCTGGAAGACACCAGAACCGGGGTGGCGAAGGCGGCGGCGATGCCGAGGCCGGCCAGCGCCGGGCCGTGCAGCAGCGCCGCGGCGAGCGTGCCCAGCGCCACCATGCCGAGCAGAATGAACGCGGTCGCCGGCGCCAGAAATTCGTACAATGCATAGGCGGCGTAGACCGTGGCGAACGCGACGGCCGTCCCGGCGGCGGTGAGGATCGCAGGGATGTTGGCGATCGGCAGCGCTGCAATCGCCGAAATGCTTTCCTTGCGCCTCGTCCATTCGCCTGATGCCAGCAGCGCCAGTGCGAAGGCGGCGCCGAGGAAAGTCCGCACGGCGTCGCTGAGCAGCCCGGCCTCGATCGAATAGCGCACCATGAAGAAGCCGCCGAGCGCCAGCGTCAGGCCGCCGACCCAGACCACCCAGCGGGTGCCGACGCGCTCCTCGAAGCCGGGTCGCGCTGGCGGAAGCGGCGGCGGCCTAGGCATTCCCGTAGCGGCTTGCGAAGTGGCTGCGGGCTGAATCGGCCGCGCCTCTTCTTCGGTGATTCCAATCCGGGTTTGGTCCGACGCAGATGGCGCGACCGGAGCTTGAGTAACCGGCAATGGCGGCGGCGCGGCCGCGGCCGTCGTCCCCGGCCGCACGGCCTCCATCAAGTCCAGCCGCGCGCGCAGCCCAGCGACCTGATTGAATGCCTTGCGGGCGATGATGAGTGCGACGATGGCAACCACCAGCGAGAAAAAGTCGAACGGCAAATCGAACATCCAGCCTCCGGCCGATCGGCCCGGCGTCGGGGCTTACGGTTTGCTGCCAGCCAGTGAGTGTGAATTGGGGCGGCAAAAGTTCAATACCAGCGGGCGATATCTCCGCTCGGCGCGCAACCGCGCGATCGCTATGGCATCAGTCGAGATCTATGCGGAACGGCCGGCCTTCGACCAGCATGCTGCCCGGGCCCATTTCGTCGAGCGCGCGCAGCATCCGGCCCTCGCGTCCCAACGCCCGGTCCGCCAAGCTGACGATCAGACGGTTCGGCGACGCGATCGGCGAAGCGGCGCGAATTTGCCGCGCAATCGAAATCTCGTCGCGATGCGGATTGAGCAGACAGGCGGCGGCGAAGGCGCTGGCGGTCGAGCGGCTGATGCCGGCATAGCAGTGAACCACCAGCGGCGCTTGGCGGTCCCAGCCGCGCACGAAATTCAGCACCTGCTCGATGTGCGAGTCTGATGGCGCCATAAAGCCGTCCATGTGCTCGGTGATATCGTCCATCTGGACCCTCAGATGATTGGCCTCGAGCACCGACTCCGGCCGCTGCACCTGGGCTACATTGGCCATCACCGTCAGGACGTGGCTGGCGCCGGTGGCCTTGACGGTGTCGGGAAGTGCGGCAAGCGAACAAACGTGAATCATGGCGGTCCTTCTTGTCAGCCTGATTATAGGCCCGCATGCGGGGTCGTGAAAGCTGGTTCGGGTATCGATGTTCAAGTGTGCAATGTTTCGAACCGCGCCAAAAAACGTTTCTCGGCCTTGGCCGCTGTCCATGGCGTCAGGTAGTCCTGCTGCATCGCCGGCGGCAGGCCGGGATCCCTGCCGAACAGGCGTTTCGCCTCGGCCTGCGCGAAGCCGGCCAGTTCGGTCGCCTCGAGATAGGCCGCACCCCGGTCGGCGGCCTTGATCGCCTGCGTGATGTGGTCCGCCAGTTCGGGCGGCAACCCGAAGCGGATGTGGATGGCCGCCAGCAGCCGTTTCTCCACCGACTTGTAGTCGCCGCCGAGCACCGCCTTGAACGGCGATATCATGTCGCCGATGACATATTCCGGCGCATCGTGCAGCAATGCCGCCAGCCGAAAGCTGACATCGATCCGCGGCTTCTGCTGGCGCAGCACGGCCTCGACCAGCAGTGTGTGCTGCGCCACCGAAAAGATATGCGCCCCGCCGGTCTGCCCGTTCCAGCGCGCGACCCGCGCCAGGCCGTGGGCGATATCGGCGATCTCGATATCCAGCGGCGAGGGATCGAGCAGATCGAGCCGGCGTCCCGACAGCATCCGCTGCCAAACCCGGGGGGATGTGACCGCGGGTGGTTTCCCCGCCGTCATCTTGCTTGGAGACGGAGGTTGCGTTGTTTGCCGGCGCAATCCTGATGGCAAAAGCAGGTAACCAGATGGTCGTTGACCATGCCGGTGGCCTGCATGAAGGCGTAGACGATGGTCGGACCGACGAACTTGAATCCGCGCGCCGACAGTTCCTTGGACATCCTGATCGACAACGGCGTCGAAGCCGGCACGCTGGCAGTGGTCTTGAAATGGTTGACCTTCGGCCTGCCGTCGACGAAATCCCACAGGAACTTCGAGAAGCCAGCGCCTTCTTCCATGATCTTCAGGTAGGACCTGGCGCTGTTGATCGCGCCCTCGATCTTGGCGCGATTGCGGACGATGCCGGCGTCGTTCATCAGCGCGTGGACTTTCTTCTCGCTGTAGCGCGCGATCTTCTCGGGCCGGAAGTCGTCGAAGGCTTTGCGGAAATTCTCGCGCTTGCGCAGGATCGTGATCCACGACAGCCCGGCCTGAAAACCGTCGAGGATCAGTTTTTCATACAGCGCCCGGTCGTCATATTCCGGCACGCCCCATTCGGTGTCGTGATAGGCCATGTAAAACGGGTCTTCGCCGGGCCACGGGCACCGCGTCAGGCCGTCGGCATGCAGGCGCGCCGATTTCGTCATGCTACGGTCTGCTTCGGGGTGGGGCGGATGTCGTCGGGGTCGGCGAGCCGGATGCCGAGGCCGCCCGAGGTCAGCGGCATTCCGGCGTCAAGCGCGTCGGCGGCACGATCGATCCGGATCAGCGCGAGCCCGTTCTGGCCCGATGTCGAACCCATGGTGCCGATCGATTTGTCGCCGGCCAGAATCGCGGTGCCCGGCTCGGGTGAAAAGTCCTCCAGAACGACGCGTACGGTCCGGGTGCGCGCAGTGCCGCGATGCTGCATCCGCGACACCACCTCCTGGCCGACATAACAGCCCTTGTCGAAATCGACGCCGTGCAGGCGGTCCATGTTGGTCTCGTGCGGAAATGCGTCGCCATACATGAAGTCAAGGCCGCCGCGCGGCACGCCGCAGGCGATGCGGTGCGCGTCGTAGGCTGGACTGTCGACCAGTTCCGCGCCGATCAAATCAGCGACCTTTTGCGCAAGCTCCGCCGGGACGAGGATTCGCCAGCCCAGTGCGCCAGCCCGCGGATCGGTAAAGGTCAGGTCGGGCTTGATGGCCGGTTCGCCGTTCCAGGCCGCCAGCACGCCGAGGCTGTCCGACAGGTTTTCGACCGCGACCTTGGCACGCAGCTTGTAGAAGCCGAGCTTGGCGGCGAGGCCGGGCGCCAGCGCCCGCGGGCAGTCGATCAGGAAGCCGCCGCCATGGCCCGCGGGCGCTTCAGTGATGAGGAAATCTACCGTTATCTTGCCCTGCGGCGTCAGCAACGCCCCGAACCGGCCGAGCCCGGGGCGCAGCAGCGTGACGTCCGTGGTGACGAGGCCGTTGAGAAAGCTGCGGGCGTCCTCACCGCTGACTTTAACGACGCCCCGGTCGGGAAGAAACGCTGCTTTCATAAGGGGTTCTCTGGCAAACTTGCTGGGGAAACGCAGCTTCCGGATATCACATGGCAACGTAAGGCGCTAAGGTATCAGGAACAAGACCCGTAACATCAACTTCCGCAAGTGGTACTGAGGTTTCATGACGCAACGCTTTGATATTATTCTAACATCCGGCACCGTGGTCAACCAGGACGGCGCCGGTGAGCGCGATATCGGGCTCGTGGGCGGCCGCATCGCTGAGATCGGCTCGCTTGGCCAGGCTTCGGCCGCCGAGGTGATCGACTGCAAGGGACTTCACATCCTGCCCGGCGTCATCGACACCCAGGTCCACTTTCGCGAGCCGGGCCTCACCCACAAGGAAGACCTCGAAACGGGCTCGCGCAGCGCCGTGATGGGCGGCGTCACCGCGGTGTTCGAAATGCCCAACACCGATCCGCTCACCATCACGGAAGCGACCCTCACCGCGAAGGTGAAGGCCGGCCACCACCGCATGCATTGCGATTTTGCCTTCTTCATCGGCGGCACCCGCGACAACGTGCAGGACCTGCCTGAACTCGAACGCGCGCCGGGCTGCGCCGGCGTCAAAGTCTTTATCGGCTCGTCCACCGGTGCACTGCTGGTCGAGGACGACGAAAGCCTGCGCCGGATTTTTCAGGTGATCAAACGCCGCGCCGCCTTTCATGCCGAGGACGAATACCGCCTCAACGACCGCAAGAGCCTGCGCATCGAGGGCGACCCGCGCTCGCATCCGGTTTGGCGCGACGAGACCGCGGCGCTGTTGGCGACCCAGCGCCTCGTCAAGCTCGCGCACGAGACCGGAAAACGCATTCATGTGCTGCACATCTCGACCCGGGAGGAGATCGAGTTTCTGCGCGACCACAAGGACGTCGCCTCCTGCGAGGCGACGCCGCATCATCTGACGCTAGCCGCGCCCGAATGCTACGAGCGGCTCGGCACCCGGGCGCAGATGAATCCGCCGGTGCGCTCGGCCGATCACCGGCAGGGAATCTGGCGCGGCATCGAGCAGGGGATCGTCGACGTGCTCGGCTCCGATCACGCTCCGCACACGCTGGAGGAAAAAGCCAAGACCTATCCGGCCTCGCCGTCGGGCATGACCGGCGTGCAGACGCTGGTGCCGTTGATGCTCGACCACGTCAATGCCGGGCGGTTGTCGCTGGCCAGACTTGTCGATCTCACCAGCGCCGGTCCCGCGCGGCTGTTCAACATCGCCTGCAAGGGCCGCATCGCGGCCGGGTACGATGCGGACTTTACGGTAGTCGATCTCAAGCGCAGCGAGACCATCACCGACGAGTGGGTGGCCTCGCGCGCCGGCTGGACGCCGTATCACGGCGTGCGAGTTACCGGCTGGCCGGTCGGCACGTTCGTGCGGGGCCGCCGCGTGATGTGGCAGGGCGAGCTGGTCGGGCCATCGAGTGGCGAGCCGGTGCGATTTCTGGAGACGCTGAGGGGGTAGGGACGTGGCCAGACGGAGCCAACGCCCTCGCACCAACCTCAGTTGTCGTCCTCCGCGAAGCGGGGGACCCAGTAGGCCGCGGCTTTTCGACTGATTTCTACCGGGCGATGACGACGGTGGTTGTGTCACACCGCGCTACGAAACGCGAGCGCCGTTACTGCTTCGCCATCTGAATCGAAAACTCGCCGTTGCGCACGCGCACCGGCAGGCCTTCGACGAATTTCGCCACCGCGTCTTCGCCGTAGGTGCCGACCAGTTCGGCGAACGCCGCGAACAGGCTGGCCTGCGCCAGGCAGTCGCCATCGTGCCGCGCTTCCGCCCAGGCCTCGTTGAGATAGCCGAGCGCCGCCTGTTTCTGTTCGTGATCGGGCAACGGGTCGCGGGCGGTCGCAAAGGATACTGGATGGCTCATGGACTCTGGCGGCACTGCGCGCGATCCAGGGCGGAACGCGTCTGACGCGCGAGGTGTAGCATGCGCCGACGGGCTGCCTAGGCCGGTTCTTTAACAAAGGTTAACGGCGGTTTGCTCTCTTGTTGCATCCGGAACCGTAAAGGTCCCGGGCAGCCCAGCCTCCGAAGTCAGGAAAAACTTGCAGCGGGTTTCGCAGCCCCAGCAGCTCAGTTGGCGTAGCGGGCGGTCAGGTCCCGCGAAATCTTCGAGCCTTCCTCGATGTAGCGGCGGATCGCGATCGAGGCCGCCGGCGTGCAGGTGCGGTAGGTTTGCTGGAAGCCGTTATAGCCGCGATTGAACCCGGCGATCATGCGGGAGCGGCGTTCGCCGGAGGGGGTTTCGGCGTCGACCAGCGCCTGCATTTCGTTGCGCCATTTGAGCCCCTCATTGCTGCCGCAAATGCCCCGCAAATAGTGCAGGGTGCCGAGGATCTCGGCCAGCCGCAGCAGTTCGCCATCGAACGGCGCGGCTGCATCCTGCGCCGGTGCAGGGCCGGAAACGCCCGCTGAGATCAAGATGAGGGCGGCCACAAAATGCTTTGAAAAATGCATGGACATGACGGTTTCCGGGACCGCCGAGATATGCCTTTTCAATGCGCTGGAAGCAAGGCATCGAGGCTGCCGGGGCTAGGCCTCGAGCACGCGCCGGGCCGCGTCCATGATCTCCTGCAGGCCGTCGGTGACTTCGAGATCATCAAGGCTTTCCAGCGCCATCCACCTGAAATCGTCGTGTTCGTCGTTCAGCACGGGATCACCCGAGCACCAGCGCGCCGCGAACGTCATGATCAGATAGTGGCCGCCGCCGCTCGTTCCCGGCACTACTTCCCGCCATCCGGCGAGGCCAATGATGTCGATCTTCAGCGCGGTTTCCTCGTCGACTTCGCGACGCAGGGCGGTGTGCAGGGTTTCGCCGAATTCGACCCTTCCGCCGGGCAGCGAATACAAGCCCCTGGCCGGCGATCTCGCCCGCCGCACCAGCAGGATCTTGCCCTCGCGAAATATCGCCGCCGAGACGGCCAGTTGAGGATGCTGTGGCGGGACCGGAGACGCGATCGACATCAGTGGGTCATGATATAGTCGACGTCGGCCTCGCGGTCGCCATTGATGATGCCGCCGGCCAGCATCACCAGCGGCTTGACCCAGCCGGTGGCCTGATCGGCCAATGTGGCGCGGGTCTTGTCCTGCGTGACCTTGCGCATCGCATCGCCCACCGCGGTCAGAATCGAGGTCATGGCGCTGGTGATATTGTCGAACTCGGCGCGGATCTTCGGGTCGGCGGAATTATAGGCCGAGATCGCGAGGTCGCGCGCCCTGAAGTTCGACGCCGTGAAATGCTCGGCATAGGACAGCGGCTGCCAAGCGAGAAAATCCTCGGCGCATTCCGGCATCTCGGGAACCATCTCCAGCAGCATGATGGCTTCATTGAAGTGATTCAGATAATCGGTGGCAAGCCCGGTACGGGGGTTGATGTTGGCGGCCCGCAATTGCGCGGTCCGCGCGGCGTCGCCGCCAGCAGCCTTGCCGGGCGCCGGGCGATCGGGGGTTGCGGATGTGGCAGCCTTCGTGGTCATCCGGCGCAGTGTTGACGTTTGGCGTTAAAGGGACCTGAACGGATACCTATCTGGACCATAGAATGTGCGGACGCTTCGTCATAACCTCGCCCCCGTCGGCGTTGCGGCAGATTTTCGGCTACCTCGAGCAGCCGAATTTCCCGCCAAGACATAACATCGCGCCGACGCAACCGGTACCTGTCGTGATTGTCGAAAACGGCATCCGGCATTTCCGGCTGATGCGCTGGGGCCTGTTGCCGGCCTGGGTCAAGGACCCCGGAACATTCACCCTGCTGATCAATGCGCGTTCGGAAACCGCGCTGGAAAAACCGGCCTTCAGGAACGCGATCCGGCGGCGGCGCTGCCTGATCCCGGCAGACGGCTATTATGAATGGCAGGGTCCGGCAAAACCCCGGCGGCCGTACTTCATCCATCGCCGCGATGGGCAGCCGATCGGCCTCGCCGGGCTGGCGGAAACCTGGGTCGGCCCGAACGGCGAGGAACTCGACACCGTGGCGATCGTCACCGCACCGGCGAGCGCCGATCTCGGCGTGCTGCATCACCGCGTGCCCGTGACCATCGCTTCCGATGATTTCGCCCGCTGGCTCGATTGCAGCGATGACAGCGCGGCAGGCGTGATGGCGCTTTTGACCGCGCCCGCCGAGGGCGAGTTCGCCTGGCACGAGATTTCGACCCGGGTGAACCACGTCGCCAATGACGACGCGCAGCTGATCCTGCCCATCACGGCCGAGCAGCGGGCGGCCGAACCGCCGAAGCCGGCGAAGCAGGCCAGCCCGCGCAAGGTCGCGGCGGCGTCCGAGGATGACGGGCAGGGGAGCTTGTTTTGAGATGAATTCGTAGATGGGCAAAGGCGCACTTGCGCCGTGCCCACCGTTGTTGAAGATGGTGGGCACGCTTCGCTTTGCCCCCTACGGATTCACCCGGCAACGCCGAGCAACGCCCTCAGCTTCATCACCGCGCTATCAGGCGTCGTGAGCACCGGCCGGCCCGACGCTTCAGCGACCAGCGCTGCCGCCGGCGCCATGCTGTATTGCGCCAGCGCGATCAGGTCGCAGTCGCACAAGTCGCGTGACGCTTCCACGACCAGGCGATCGTGTTCGGCGCGGTCGCCGCGATCCAGCGCCGCCAGCGCGCCATCAGCCAGCTTCGGCACCAGCTCGACGGAAGCGGGAAATTCCGGCGGCATCGACACCAGCGTCGGCGCGAAGGTCGAGAGCAAGCCGATCCGGTGGCCCTTTGCGGCGGCCTGCTCGATCATCGCCGCATTGGGTTTCAGCACCGGCATCGGCGCGTGCGCGCGCGCGACGGCCTCGATGCAGGGGCCGAAGGCCGAGCAGGTGAACAGGATGGCGTCGGCGCCGGTCGAGGCCGCGTAGCCTCCCAGCGACAGGAAGCGCCCCGTTATGGCATCGGTGAGGCGGCCGTCGCGCGCCAGATCGGCCGACAGGCTGTCGTCGAGCAGATTCATAAGGCTGGCGTTCGGCCACAGCCGGGCGAACGAGGCCTCGATCGGCTGAATCGAGTGCCTCAGGGCATGGATGAGAGCGATGCGCATCTTTACTCCGTCCTCGGGAGCAAAGGCTCAGTTGCGCCGGGCCCGCCGTTCACAGCACCTTGCCGGGGTTCATGATGCCAAGCGGATCGAGCATCGCCTTGATGCCGCGCATCAGCTCGATCGCGACCCTGTCCTTGACCTCGGGCAGTTCGTCACGCTTGAGCACGCCGATGCCGTGCTCGGCGGAGATCGAGCCGCCCATCCGCAGCACGATCTCGAACACGACAGCATTGACGTCGTGCCACCGGCTCATGAAGTCGGCGGTGTCGCCGCCGACGGGCTGGCTGACATTGTAATGGATGTTGCCGTCGCCGAGATGGCCGAACGGCACCGGGCGCGATCCCGGGATCAGTTTCACCACGGCGGCATCGGCAGCCTCGATGAAATCGGGCACCGCGGCGACCGGCACCGAAATGTCGTGCTTGATCGAGCCGCCTTCCGGTTTCTGCGCCGCCGACATCTCGTCGCGCAGCTTCCAGAACGCCGCCCGATGGCTGAGATTGGCGGCGATCACGGCGTCATCGACGATGCCCTCTTCCAATCCCCTGGCCAGGATACCTTCCAGCGTGGCGCGGGCGTCGTCGCGCGGCGACGACAGCTCCATCAGCACGTACCAGGGATGCCTGTTCGCCAGCGGGTGGCGGATGTCGATGCCGTGGCGCACGCTGAAATCAACCGCGATGTCGGCCAGCAATTCAAAACTGGTGAGCGTGCCGGCGGCCTCGTTCTGCGAGATCGACAGCAGCTTCAGCGCGGCATCGGGGGATTGCAGGCCGACAAAGCCGGTCTCCACCGCGCGCGGCTTCGGAAACAGTTTGAGCGTCGCCGCGGTGATGATGCCGAGCGTGCCTTCGGCGCCGATGAAGAGGTTGCGCAGGTCGTAGCCGGTGTTGTCCTTCTTCAGCTTCGACAGGCCATTGAGAACGCGGCCGTCGGCCAGCACCACTTCGAGGCCGAGCGCCATCTCGCGCGCCACGCCATAGGCCAGCGCCGCGGTGCCGCCGGCATTGGTGGAGAGGTTGCCGCCGATGGTGCAGCTTCCCTCGGCGCCGAGCGACAGCGGAAACAGCCGGCCGACCTCGGAGGCGCGCTGCTGCGCGATCTGCAGCACCACGCCGGCCTCGCAGGTCATGGTGTTGGACTGCGTGTCGATGTCGCGGACCTTGTCCATCCGCCGCATCGAGACGAGAACCTCGCCATGGTGCGGGGTCTGGCCGCCGACCAGGCCGGTATTGCCGCCCTGCGGCACCAGCGCGATCCTGGTTTCGCTGGCGAGCTTGCAGATGGCGGATACTTCCGCCGTGGAGCCCGGTCGCAGCACCAGGGGCGAGCGGCCGCGAAACAGGTCGCGCTCCTCGGTGACGTAAGGCGCGATGTCGGCGGCGTCGGTCACCGCGTATTTGTCGCCGACGATGTCGCGAAAGCGCGCGATCAGTCCGGAGGAGAGTGGCGGTGGTGCTGCGGGCTGGATGATGTTCATTCTTGTCACTGGTTCTCGTCGCTTGTTCTCTTGTCGATTTCCTGCGTTGCGTCAGTCGCGTCCTACCGCGGCGCGGCGCAACCGGTCGTTGATGGCCTCGCCGAGCCCGTGATGCGGGACCGGCATGACCGCGATGGCGCGCGCGCCGCTCCGGTCGAGCGTGCGAAGATAGCCGAAAAGATTGGCGGCGGCTTCATCGACATTGCTCCGGGCCGACAGGTTCATCACGGCGGCGGCACTCTCGACACCCGGCAGCGCGGCGGGCCCGAACGCCAGCAGCGCCTCGCCGGGCTCGACGCTGCCGGCATTGAGCCTGACCCGGGTGCGCGGCGCGTAATGCGACGCCAGCATGCCCGGCGCCAGCGGTTGCCCGCTGTCGGCGCCGGGGTCCTGCCGCGGATGCAGCAGCGCGCGGCCGAGCACGCGCTCGATGTCGTCGCGCGGCAGGCCGCCGGGGCGCAGCAGCATCGGAACCTCAAAACATCCGACAATGGTGGATTCGACGCCGACCGTGACCGGCCCGCCGTCGACGATCAGGTCAATCCGCCCCGCGAGATCGCCTTGCACATGGGCCGCCGTGGTCGGCGAAACATGGCCCGACAGATTGGCCGATGGCGCCACCACCGGTCCGCCGAAGGCGCGCAGGATGGCCAGCGCAACCGGGTGGGCGGGCACCCGGACCGCGATGGTGTCGAGGCCGGCGGTGGCGAGTTCGGCCACCGCGCAATCGGCGCTTCTCGGCAGCACCAGCGTCAGCGGTCCCGGCCAGAACGCCTCGGCCAGCGCCATCGCCGTCGCATCAAAATCGGCTATCCTGCGGGCAGCGGCGAGATCGCCGACATGGGCGATCAGTGGATTGAACGCCGGCCGGCCCTTGGCCCGGTAAAGCCGGGCAATCGCTTTGGGATTGGTGGCGTCCGCGCCGAGGCCATAAACGGTCTCGGTCGGGAACGCGACCAGCCCGCCCTCGGCGAGGCCGCGCGCGGCCGCCGCCACGGCAGCCTCGCCGGCCGGCCAAATCCGCGTTTTCAGGTCTGAATTCACGGGGATAGCTAAGCCGCGTTCTTGTCGGAGTGTGGCTCAGCCCGGTAGAGCACTGCGTTCGGGACGCAGGGGTCGCAGGTTCAAATCCTGCCACTCCGACCAAGATAATCAACGACTCCGTCATTTCAGGTTTTGGGACGTCCCGCAATAAATCCCGCGGGATGTAGCCAACTTCCCAAGCGTGTCGCGGCTGGATCAGCGCGCGAAGATATCGCCTTTGGGTTCGGCCGTTCGAGGACGCAATTGAGCTTGCCGAGGGTCCGTGACAAAGTCGCCTGGGTTGGGGTATTTTGGACTGAAGGCCCGGCGTGAGTACTCGCGTTGCGCTCGCTTTTAACCCTGACGACTGAAGTCCAGCGTTCCATGGCCAAGACGATCACACTGAACGCCAGTCCTACCTGGCCCGGCGTCACGGACGACTACACCCTGCGCTATGAAGGTCACCAGATCGGGCGGATCCGGCGCGCCGAAAAAGCGTGGGAGTGGCAGATCACCGTTCCGATGGCGATGCCGACCTGGGCCAGCGGCAGCACGGCCAGCCTCGACGCCTGCCGGCAGGCATTCGCGGCAGCATGGGGAAGGTTGCTGAAGGAAACCAGCCCCGAGCGGCTGGAGCGGGCATGGGATCTGGACCGGGCGGCCGGGCAGCGGCAACAGCGAGTGGAAGCAAGCAAAAGTCGCGCGCCGGGCGTCTTAGACGACGCGAACGCGAAAGCCTGATGGAGATTTCCGTATTGCCCGCAGCGAGGGAGGCGCTGTCGCCGAGCTGGCCAGTCTTTTCGTGGACCGTCCGGAGCCTGAGCATGCCGAAGGCGCGGCCGAGATCGAAAAGAAATGTCCCCTTCAAAGACGCAGGTAACGGCAGACGTTTGGCGTAGCTCCGCCGGGCAGCTCGAGAGGCCTTGATAACAGCTGCGGCATTTGCCAATCTTCGTGAGGACATCCCAACATGGGGCTTTTGATGCCAAGGTCATTGTTTGCGATTTTCGCCGCCGCCTTTTCGGTTTTGGTACTTTCCACCAGTGGCGCCTCCAGCGGCCCCTATCCGTTCGGCGATGAACCGTACCGGCTCAACTGGGGATACGATCCCGAGATAAAGTCCGGTTGCTGGAAATGGAATTGGCAGCAGTATCACTGGGACGACTACTGCGCCGTCTACATCCGGCCCAAGGCTTACATGTATCCGCGTTCGTCACGCGTTGTGCTGCGATCAAAGGGCTGACCGGCCGCTTGCGAGATGCGAAGCGCTGATCTCGCCCGTTCTGAAACGGCCTGGCGTCAGGAATGCTGAATCGTGCAGGCGATCTGGCTGTGGTTGCCAAAATTCAGCAGCGCGTTTTCGCGTTTTCCATCGAGCCATACACCCCGGCCGGCGTACCGGTAGCCGACGCCCATCGGGATCAGCCGGACGTGGGTGGCGCGGTGCGGCGAGGTGTAGAGCGACGCGGTAACAACCTCACCTGCGATACTGACGGCGATGGGGCAGAGCGGATAGGCACGGCCGTTCTCACAGACGAAGACGATCTCGGAGCAGCCACCTCGGCCGGACGTCATCAGACCCAAATCTGCGGCTGAAGCCGCACCAGGATTGACCGCCACGGCAACGCCAAGGCAAGCCGCCGCCGCAATAAAATCCCTAAATCCAACGCGCATGGCCGCCCCCAAGCCGATCAATGGTGTCAGAAGAGCAAGAATCCTCCACGAGGTCAATCGGGTCTTGGGGCATCTTGGGCGATCTTGGGCGATGTGTCGTCGGAGCGGGCGATCCGTCATCGAAGATCAACCGGGCCGAGGTCGCCGGCGTCCGGATGGAGCCGATGGCGCCACGCAACCAGCTTCGTCGGCAGAAAGCGGTGCCTTGATTCGCGCCTGTAATGTCGCTGTGGTTCACGGTGGCGGCTCAGTTTGACCTTGATTGAGGGCAATTCCGGTTGGGTGTTGCAGGCCCTGATTCGCGAGAGGGAGTGAGGCACGATAGGGAGCGTGCCGATGACCGCGGGGAATTGCCTGACCAACCCGAAGATCTCGTTCCGTGGCGTGGTCTTCGTAACCCTGTTGATGGTTGCTGGTCCGATCACCCCATCGCGCGCAGAACCGTTCGAGGGCCCGAGTTTCCGACAAGGAATGTGGCATTTTGTGAGGACCATTGACCTCGTCCTGCACAAGAAGACGGGTCAACGACTGCTCCAGAGGGAAACGACGCGATGCGTTGATCCGACCCATGCCATGATGGCTACCTTCGCATCCCCATCGGTCGGCAATTGCGTTTCGGCGAAGCCCGAAAAGGTGAAAAACAGGTACACATTCGCGAATCGGTGCGATTTCACCGGGCCCGTCAGCACCGTGATAACCGTTCACAGCGAGGAAGCTTACACCGAACTCAACGCATCGAGCGCCGGATTCCCGAAGACCGAGCTGGTCGTCGCGCACAGGATAGGCGATTGCCAGGACGGCCGGTAAAGCCCCCAGGCGGCCGTCGCCATCGACCGGGCCCGGCGGGAATATCGCAACCAACGGGGATGCGGAGCCGCCGCTAAATCCTTTGCTGCGGTCCGGCCCCCACCACGTTGACGGTGATTTTCTGGAGTTCTGTGCGTCCGCCCGAATACTTGACCTCCAGCGTCAACACGTCGTCGCCCAAAAACTCCGGCGGCGACTTGTAGAACGCGACATAGGCCGGGACTTCGAGCGCCAGACAGGCCTTGTAGTTGGTCGCTTTAACCTTGGCCGTCTTGACGATTACCTTTCCCGAGGCGGGTGGACTGGCCAGCCGGATGGTCGGCAGGGCGCCGGATGTACAGTCCGGCAGTACGTTCAAGTAAACCCCGATCTGGGTGTCCTTGTTCGGAAAGGCCTTCACCGAACGCTCCACCAGCCGGGTTTGGGCCATGGCGGTAGCGTCTAGCCCCCCGACGGCGGCCGCTACCAGAACCAGCAACATACGCCTCATCGAGCGGCTCCGCCGGCAGGGGAGCACCGTTTGCCCCTGCCTACTCCTCTGAAAATACATGCCAAATCGGGGCCCACGCCTGATTTGGCTGTTCCTCCTTTACCACATTTGCAGCGAAAGTATTGATTAACCAAACACTTTTGTTGACCGCAATATGGGTTAACAATAACTTAAAAGTTCCAATTGAGTTCAAACTTTTTTCAAATTTCTTGGCGCTCGGAGATTATTCGATGAACGGACCTTTTCAGGTTGCTCAGGCTTCCGGAACCGGAAACCCCAGCAGCGCCGCTCCTCCACGGATTTTCAGGCTTAGCAAGCCTCAGGGTGACCAGGCGGTCGTCGTCAATCTCGGCTACGACCAAAAGGTCCAGCTCGACTTTACCGCAATTGCGAACGAAAAGATCACGCTCGTCCGTGTCGGCGAAAGACTGATCATTCTGTTCGACAACAAGTCGACGGTGACGGTCGAGCCGTTCTTCGACTCGCGACACGACGCGCTGAAGAATCTCACGGTCGAAGTGGCGCCCGGTCGCGAGGTTTCCCCCGGCGAATTCGCCAGCCTGTTTCCAATCACCGACGATCAATCGGTATTGCCGGCGGCCGGCAACGGCCCCGGCAACGCGCAGGGCAGCGGCGCGAATTTCAGCAACAGCTCGGTCGATCCGCTGAACACCGGCAATCCGCTCGACCTGCTTGGCCAGGAGCAATTGCCCAACTTCCGACTGACTGCGGAGCAATTTGCGGGCACGCCCAGCGTGGCGCCTTCGGCCGCATTCACGCTTGCAAGCATCCTGCTGATCCACGACGAGACGCTTGACGTTCAAATCCTGTTTGGCGCCAATGATCAGGCGAGCGCCGCCCTGCCTGCCGTATTCTCGCCCGTTGGACTGATCGGCTGGGCGGAAAGCGCGGTGGCTGTCGTCGCGGAGTCCACAGCCAATTTCGGCACGAACGGACCGGGCACCGTTGCATACAGCCTGACGACCGCGTCGGGGGCTGCCTTCAATGGCGTTGCTTCCGGGCTGGTTGCGACCGTCACGGGCAACCAGATATTCCTTTTCACCGAAGGTAGTCTGGTTGTCGGTCGCGAAGGTATCAGCGGCGTGGCAAACCCCGGCGGGGCGATTGCGTTCGAGCTGTATCTCGATCCCGTGACCCTGAAACTCAGTGTAGCTCAATACCAGGCCATTCAGCACAACCTGCCGTCAAATCCGGATACCAGCGAAGGCGCCGATCTCGCCAGCGTGGTGTTCGTGCAGCAGATTGTCACCGACAGCCTCGGGGGCGTGGCGACGGCGGTGTCGTCAACTTCGCTCGGAGTTTCGTTCCTCGACGATGGCCCCACAATCACGCGCGGTGAGGGCGAGGGTGAGCAGGGATTTATCGGGGATATTGAACTCGATGAAACGATCGGCGAGGGCGAGAGTGAGGATCCCGAGGGACCTAGCAGCTTGGTTCCGCTGGCCGCTGATCGATACAATGGCAGCGAGACGGAATCCTTTGGTGGCCCTACGAACGGCACCGCGGATGACACCGGGGTCACCGCGATCACCGTGTCGACGGCGCCGACCCAGGCTCAGGCGATCGGTCAATTGTCCACCTCCGCCAACCCTGGCGCGCTTCTCGGTCTCTTCCCCCCCGCGATCGTTAACTTTGGAACGGATGGCCCCGGGCCGAACGGCGGCATCAGCAACGCCTTCACGTTGGTGCTTTCAGGCGCGACCGTTGCCACCACGCTGACCGCCACCGCCCTGGCCGGAAGCCCGCTCGAAAACCTCGGCGCGGCAGCCAGGCAAATCGAGCTCGTTCAGGTGAATGACACCACGATCGAGGGGCGCATTGTCGGCGACGGTATTCCAGGCAATGGCGACGAATTTGTCGCATTCCGCATTACCTTGGTCGATGCCAATACGCCGACGGCGCATATCACGATCGACCAGTTTCTTGCCATTGATCACGGCGGCTCGGAAAATCCCTCGCAGTTCGATGAGCAGGCCTTCCTCAACCTCATCGGAAACGGCACGCTCGACCTGAAGCTCGTGACTACGGTGACCGACGGCGACGGCGACTTCGCGAGTTCGCCGGTGCAGATCAACCTGATCGGCAATGAGCGATCGTTCATCTCCTTCGACGATGACGGTCCGATCCTTGTCAAGGCAGAGGGCATCGTCGCCCATGTCGACGAAGACGGATTGCCCGGACACAATGACGACGCCGGCCGGACCGGCGAGACCGCCGGCTCCGTCGTTTCTGCGACCGCAACCGGCGCGGCAGGAAGCCTGCATGCGTTCGTCGATTTCGGCACCGACGGACCCGGCGCGACAGCCTTCCATCTTGCCGCCCCGGCGGCACCCGAGAGTTCCGGGCTGACGTCCAAGGGCGGCACCGTCCTGATTGTTTCCGATGGCAATGTTCTGCATGGCTATGTCGAGACGGGCGTGGCGGGCTCGGGCTTCTCCGGCACCGACCGTGAAGTATTCACGCTGATCGTCGGCGGCGATGGTTCGTACACCTTCACGCTCAAGGATCAGATCGATCATGATCCGGTTCTGGGCGGCGGCGATGACACCGAAAACCTGCTGACGAGTTCGCTGGATCTTTCGTCGTTCATTGTTGCGACGGATGGCGACGGCGACAGCATTGCGCTCGGCGCGGGTAGCTTTACGGTCCAGGTTCGGGACGACATTCCGATCCTGACCAGCGCGACGATTTCGCGGACGGTCGACGAAGACGACATCCACACCCCCTGGTCGCATGGAACGAGCCCGAATGACGGCAGCGCGGACGGCTCGCTGACCGAGGGCTCGACCGGTGCTGCGATCGTCACCGGAACGCTCGCGGGGCTGGTTTCGGTCGGCGCCGATGAGCCCGGGACATTCGGGTTCACGACGACCGCTGTTGCCCAGTTGACGGCGCTTGGGCTGTTCTCGAAGCAGACTGCCCAAGGTGACGGGGACAACGGCAAGCCGTTGTTCTACCAGACCTCGTCCGGCGGTCCGAACGAAGTGGTCATCACGGGGTACGAGCCGAACCCGCAGGGCAATCCGGTCTTTTCGCTGACCCTGAACACCGTTACCGGCGCCTACGAATTCCGCCTGTTCGACGAATTGATCCATTTCACCGAAGACGGCCAGAACACCGATCTGCGCTCCGGCCTTCCGGTCAACGGGGTCCAGGCAACCGTTCCCTATCTCAACCTCGGCTCCATCATCACCTTCACCGACCGGGACGGCGACAGCGTCACTTTGAGCGGCAAGTTCACGGTGACGGTCACCGATGACGTGCCGGAAGCCGATATCGATCTCAAGGGGAGTTCGGTCACGGTCGACGAGAGTGCGGGCAACCAGGCCGACGACACCACGTCAAGCAGCGTCAAGGCGCTGTTCGCCAGCCTCGAGAATTCCGGCATTGTCGGCGATGATCCCGATGTAGCGGGCGACAGCAATGGCGGCACTTCGGGCAACGGCGCGATTGCCTACGCGCGCAGCGATTTTGCCGTCGTCATCAACGATTCCGACATCGGGGCGGATTCTCCGCCGTACCCGCATCAGTTCACGTTAAGTGTCGCCGGTGGCGACGGAACGGCCTCCGGACTGTTCGTGACGGATGGCAGCCCGATCATTCTGTCGAGTGCCAACGGCCTCATCATCGGTACCGTTTCCGGCGGAACGTTCAACGGCAAGGTGGCCTTTGCGATCGCCATCGAATCCAACGGCGAAGTCAGCGTCGCGCAATATCTCTCGCTCAAGCATGACGACCGCGGCGATTCGAACGAGACCAACGACAACGGCAATAACAGCAACGACGCGTCGCCGGACGATCCGCTGACGATCCAGCAGACGCTGAACGGCAAGATCATCGCCACCCTGACGGTGACGGATTCCGACGGCGACCAGTCGTCGAACTCGGTCAATATCGGCAATCTCATCAACTTCCTCGACGACGGCCCGTCGGTCGATCTGAGGGTGGTGCACGGCGCGCATCTCATCCACGACGAGACGCCGGGTATCGATGCGCCGGACGACGACGTGGCAGGCACGACAGCGTTTGCGGGATTGACGCTGGCGACCGTTTTTGCCGCCGTGGATACGCCAAGCGGTGACGATCCGGACGTCACGGACAATCCGATCGGATATGCGCTCGCGACCAGCCCGGTGTTCTCGTTCGCCACGCAGAGCTACGGCGCCGACGGTGCGGCAACCGCCAACCCGATTCGGTATGAGTTGCTGCTTTCTTCGAGCAACGTCCATTCCGGTCTCGTGACGACCGAAGGCCGCGACATCCATCTGTTCAAGGAAGGAAACCTGATTGTCGGTCGGTACGAGCCCGCCGACAACAACTTGCCGGACGGCAGTTCCGACGAGGTCGCGGCGTTCGCCATCTCGATTGATCCCGCCACCGGCCAGTTGGCGATGGTGCAATACGTTTCGCTCAGGCATCCCGACGACGACAATCCCGACGACACCGTGCATTTGGACAATCACACCCTGTCGGTCCGGGTCACGATTACCGACGGCGACGGCGACCCGGCCAGCGACACCGTGGATATCTCCGAGGTGATCCAGTTCGAGGACGACGGTCCGGCGATCACGAACTATCAGCTGAATCCGTCATTCGCGCTGGTTCATGACGAAAGCTCCGGACTGCAGGACCAGGACACGTCCGCGTCGCTGCCCGGCATGTTCAGCGGTCTCGCGATCAGCCACAACGACGATCCGCACGTTGCAAGCCATCCCATTGGCCATGCCGTCAGCGCGGTTTCTGCCTTCACCAGTTTGAGCGTCAACTACGGCGCCGACGGGCAGGGGCCGGCGGTCCGTTACAGCCTGGATCTGATCCCGTCGAACGGCGCCAATTCGGGCATTTTCGTCAACGACGTCAACGGCACGCCGCGCCAGGTTTTCTTGTTCCAGAAGGGCGATATCATTGTCGGCACGTTTGACGGCAGCGGCGTGGGCCCCGACAGCGATTCCACGGTGGAAAGCACCGATGCCGTCGCCTTCGCCATCGGTATCGATCCGGCGACCGGCGCAGTTCATCTGGTCCAGTATCTCTCGGTCAACCATTCCAACAGCAACCCGGATCTCGATCCGGACGAGATCCAGTTCCTCGCAAGCGGACTGATCAGGGCCGTCGTCACCGTTGAGGATGGCGATGGCGACACGGACTCGGAATCCGTCGATATCGGCGCCCGCGTCGGCTTCAGCGACGACGGCCCGGTTGCCCTCCTGACCGCCACCAGCGGCACTATCGTTCTCGACGAAACCGACAACGATGCCGACGATGGCAGCGTCGGCGGCATTCTTGCCCAAAGGACCGTGAACGGGTCGTCGCTGTTCACCGTCACCACCCAGAATTACGGCGCCGACGGTCCGAAGGACGCCAACAACAATGGCGCAGCGGATTCGGACGCGAAGACGTTCTCACTCGTCCTGCAAGACGCAGCATCCGGCCTCGTCGATGCGGTCAGCGATCTGCCGATCACCCTTTCGTTCAACGGGACTTCGATCGAAGGCAAGATATCGTCAGGTGAAGTGGCCTTTACGATCGCAATCGATTCATCGAGCGGCAATGTCACCGTCACGCAGTTGCGCGCGATCGAACATAACGATCCGGCCGACCACGATGAGAGTGCGTCCCCGGCGTTCATGAGCGCGGGCCACATCAAGTTGCGCATGACGCTGACTGACGATGATGGTGACCAGGCGGTCAGCGACATCGAACTCGGCGCGCAGATCAAGTTCGAAGACGATGGTCCGAAACCTGTCTCGACCACTGCGACCGTCACCGGAGCGGTGGAAGAAGACGGAATGACTCTGTCTTCCGATGCCAATGAGGGCGCCAACGGAAGCCCGGACACGCAGGACGGCAACAAGCAGCAGCCGGGTGACGACAGCACGCAGGATCAGGCATTCGGCTTGAGCGGCTCGCTGAGCCCGCTCGTGAGTTTCGGCTCCGATGGTCCCGCGGCCAATGGCGGCTTCAGCATCACGACGACGCAACTCAACCTGTTGCCGACGCTCTATGCGGGCGGCCAGCCCGTTGTTTATTCGTCGAATGGCACCGTGCTGACGGCGACCAATAGCGTCGGCCAGGTCGTGTTTACGCTGACGGTGAATGCGAATGGCAGCTGGAATTTCGACCTCGACGGTCAGCTCGATCACGTCGATGACAATACCGAGAACTTCGATCTGCGAACCAATGCGTTCGGCACGACCTCGACCCCGAGCATCGACTTCTCGTCGATCATCGTGGCCACCGACGGGGACGGCGACTCCATCACCGGCCTCGCTCCCGGCAGGTTCCAGATCTCCGTTCAGGACGACATCCCGACCATCGTGCCGCCGGTCGGCGCCGGCTTGGGCCCGAACCTCATCGTCAACGGCAGCTTTGAAGACATCACACCTAACGTGCCGCTGGCGGACGGCAACTTCGGCCTCTACAGCTCCATTAACGGGTGGCAGGCCGGCGACAGCACGCCGTTCGAACTGCAGCGCGGCAACATCGGCGGTCTTTCGCCTTTCGACGGCACCATCAAGGTCGAGCTCGACGGCGATACGGCCGACAATCCCGGCAACGGCAACGGCGTGCCCACCGCCAGCACCCACGCCACCATCCAGCAGACGATCGCAACTGCGGCCGGCCAGGCCTACCAGCTGACCTTCTACTACTCGCCGCGCGAGGACGACGGCCCGGGCGACAGCAGCGGCATGCAGGTGCTGTGGAACGGAACTGTCGTGCACACGCTCGACGGGGCGACGGAAGGCTGGCAGCAGATCGTGCTCACCCTCACCGGCACGGGCAGCGACACGCTGGCGTTCCGCGGTTTTGGCGCCGGCGAGCAGAACGAGCTCGGCGCCTATCTCGACCAGGTCAGCCTGCAGTCGCTTGGCGCCACTATTGTCGACGAAGACGGGCTGCCGCTCGGCAACCACGATTTTGCGGCGGGCGACGACCAGGGCCAGATCACGGACGACGCCCCGCTCTCGCTGCCCGCCAATGAAGCGACGGCCAGCGGCGTTCTCGGCATCGTCTGGGGATCCGATGCGGTGGATTCGGGCCCGGCGGACAGCAATGGCCGGACGCTCGGCGGTTTCGTCCAGGATACCCCCGACGCCGCGGGCGACCGCAGCGTCACCTTTGCCGGGGCGGTTGCGCCGGTCGGCCTCACGTCGCACGGCGCCCAGGTCACTTACTGGGTCTCGACCGATGGCACATTCCTGATCGCCTACCGTGGCGCGGGCGTGGTGGCCCCTGCCGAGCCAATTGTAGCCGACAGGGTCTTCGAGGTTTCGCTCTCGGACGACGGGGCGGGCGCTTTCCGCTTCGTTCTGCTCGGGCAGCTCGACCACGCACCGGGCCAGGTCGAGAACAACCTGTCGCTGACCTTCGGCTACACCGCGACGGATTCCGACGGGGATTCGGCTTCGGGCGCGTTCGTGATCAATCTCGATGACGACATGCCGAAATTTGGCGGCGCGACCAACGCCGCCGTCGACGAGGATGACCTCGCCGGCGCCGGCCATCCGGGCAACAGCGACGTCGCGGCGGGTGACAATCTGGCGGATCCGTCGGCGGTTGCGGTCAGCGGCAGCTTCGGCGTCACCTTCGGCGCCGATGGTCCTGCGGCGAACAACGCGATCTCCGGCGTGACGTTCACGCCGGCTGTGACGTCCGACGGACTACCGGTCTCGATGTTCCTCGATAGCGGCATCTGGTATGGCCGCGCAGGCGGTGTCGGCGGAGACAACGTCTTCTCGCTGGCTTTCGATACCGGCACCGGCCAGTACACCTTCACCCTGCTCGACAATCTCGATCACCCGGTTTCGGGCACCGAGGACAACATCGTCCTCAACTTCAGCTTCACCGCTACTGATTTCGACGGCGATACGGCGACCGGCTCGTTCTCGGTCGATGTCGACGACGACATGCCGGTGACACCCCCTCCGGCCACGAATCTGCTCGTCAACGGCGATTTCGTCGGCGGCACCTTCAACGGCCGGGGAGATTTTCCGACGGCGTTCGCGTGGGGCGACAACGGTCACGGCGGCATCGACACCAACGGCATCGAGGGCTGGACCGTCACCGGCAGCCAGATCGAGCGCGTCGGCAACAACTATCTCGGCATGACGACGTCGAACGGAAACCCCATGATCGACATGGCGGCTTCCCCCGGCAACATCCAGATCGCGCAAACCGTCAACGGCCTGACCGCCGGCGGCGACTACGTCATCCAGTTCGAGGCTGGCACGCCGGTGCCGGGAACCGGGCTGCTCGAGGTGGTCTGGAACGGCGTCGTCGTTGCGACCATCAATCCGCCTGTCGATTCCATGGCGCCCTTCAATCTTTCGGTCGTCGCGGGCGCTGGCCCGAACACGCTTGCGTTCCGTGAAATCGGTCTGAGCGACAACACGACGACCGGGATCACCAACGAAGGCGGCACGCACGGCCATCACGGCACGTATCTCGCCAACATCGGCCTTGTTCAGGTCGCGACGGTCGACGAGGATGGGCTGTCGCTTGCCAACAGCTTCGGCAATTCGGTCGGCATCGGCGACAGCACGCAGATCGGTGACGCGCCGACCAATTCGCCTGCTGTGACCCGGTCGCTCGGCATCCAGTGGGGCGCCGACGACAATGACGACGCCACCGATGTATCCGGACTCCAGGACACACCGGGCGGCACCGGCGATCGCAGCCTGACATTCACCAATGCCCTGGTCACGATCGGCGGCGTGGCTTCGCTCACCTCGAATGGCGCTCCCGTCAGCTATCAGCTCGTCGATAATGGCACGCGTCTTGTCGGCTACGTGAACGCGGGCGCCGCCGGCTATACCCCCGGCGAGCGGCTCGTGTTTGAAGTCACGCTCTCGGACGATGGCTCGGGCGCCTTTACCGTCACACTGCGCGACCAGCTCGACCATGCACCCGGAGCCAACGAGAACGATATCGTGCTTTCGTTCAACTACACCGCCACGGATTCGGATGGCGACACCGCCACCGGCAGCTTCGTGGTCAGCGTTGACGACGACATGCCGGTCATCGTTGCGTCCGATGCATGCGAGGAAGTTGCGGTCAGCTACACCGGCGTGATCGCCGGCAATGTCGAGGAGAGAGGGATCAACGGCGCGGACGACCGCGATCTGCTGTTGACCGCGATCGGCTTCATTCAGGGCAACGGCGCCCCTGACAACGACGTCAATACGGCGAGCGATATCGGTGTCGGCAATCAGCACATCGATGGGCAGGACACGCCGATACCGGCAGAGCTGCTCCGGATTGATTTCGTCAACGCCGTTCAAATCGGTCCGACGAGTCACAGCGGGCATTACGATGTCGAAGCCGCGTCGTTCACGATCGCCCAGATCCAGGGCAATCCGGACAATACGGCGACGGTCTTCGTTCAGGTGTTCGATGCCAACGAAGACCTGGACTTCAACAACGATACCCGGCTGCCGATCACGTTGGCGGATGTCACCGTCACCAATAATGGCGTTGATCCGTTCCTGCTGACGCCGGTCTATGTTGGAGCGGCTCTCGTCGGCGTTGTCGTCTCCGGCCTGAACGACGGCGCGGTGGTGACCGTGAATACGGCGGCTGACTTCGACCGACTCGTGGTGTCGAACTATGACGGCGTGACGGTCAATACCTCGCCGTCCGGGGATCCGGTGACCCTCACCGGCGGTTCACCGTTCGCGATTGAGGGCATCTCGTCGATCGTTTGCGAGCCGGTCACGCTGACCGTTGCGCACGACGAAAGCGCCGGTTTCACCCCTCAGTCGGGTCCAAATGCGGAAAACGACGTCGATCCGGCCACTGCTCCTCTTGCGCTGACCGGTGCCATCGCGGTCGCGGGTGTTACGTTCGCGGCCGGATTCCCCGGCTTTGCGGTATCGTCAGGGTCCGCTGCGGCGCTGTTCGTGGCCCAGCCAGGCGCGGACGAGCCGGCCAACATCAGCTATCGGCTCTCGACGTCGGCGGCTGGCGGCCTGTTCACGGGCCAGGATTCCGGCCTCAACACCACCGACGGCAATGACGACATCCATCTGTTCTCCGATCCGAACGATCCGAGCATCGTCTGGGGTGTTGACAGCGCCAACTTCGCAACCGGACAGAAGGTTTTTGCCCTCTATCTCGATGGCGCCGGTAAGCTCTGGACCGCGCAATTCCAGCCGATCGCGCACGACGTGGATGGTTCATCGGCGGCGGCGCATGACGATACCGTCTCGATCACCAGCGGCCTCGTCCACGTCACCGGCACCATCACCGATGCGGACAACGATCAGGCATTCGCCGTCTCACCGGCCGGCCTCAATATCCGCTTCCAGGATGATGGGCCGGTTGCGACCGCGGAAGCCTCGCAGAACGTGGCGGAAGGTGCGACGACGCCGGTTGGGCAGCTCGACTTTGCGCAGGGTGCGGACGGCGCCACGGTTACGCACATCAACGGCAATCCGCTGACGTTTGACGCCGGTACGGGCTGGGCGACGGTCAACGTGGCGCTCGGCACGCTGCAGGTGAAGGCGAACGGCGAGTATCAGTTCACCGCTGCGAATCCGACCACCAGCCCGGTTCCGCCGGTGGTGTTCAACTACACAGTGACGGACGCTGACGGCGACACGTCCGGCTCGACGCTGACGTTCCAGATCACGGACGCCAACGCGCCGACGGCGGGGGCCAGCGCTGCCGCGGTCGACGACGACGGCCTGACCGGCAACAACCCGCTGAGCAACACGAACGATCTGAACGCCAATCTCGGCGACGACGCGGGCGACACCAGCGAGGCGACCTTCACCGGCACGCTCAACGGCGCGGTCGGCGGCGACACGCCTGGCGTGTTCAGCCTGGCCGGCAATACTTCCGGCGTGGTTGGCACCGAGAACGTCAGCTACAGCCTGCTCGGCAACGTGCTGACGGCGACGACCGTCGGCGGCACCCGTCCGGGCACCGATCTGTTCAAGGTCGAGATCACCAATCCGGCGACTGGCGCCTACAAGGTGACGCTGCTCGACAACGTGCTGCATGCGGTCGTCGCTGACGGCGAGAACGCGACCGATCCGACCACGACGCTGAGCTTCACGATCACCGACAATGACAACTCGCAGGCAAGCGGCACGCTGACGATCACGTTTGACGACGACGCGCCGACGGCCGTCGTCGATTCGAATTCCGTGAACGAGGGCGCGCTGCTGACGGTCCTTGCGGCGAACGGGGTTCTGAATAACGACGGTGCAGGCGCCGACGGGTTTGCGGTGGGCGGTGGGGTTGTGGGCGTTCGTGCAGCCGGCGGCGACACGACGACGGCGGTAGCCACGGGCGTGGCGACCAGCATCGCCGGCCTGCACGGCACGCTGATTCTGCAGGCGGACGGCGGCTACACCTACCAGTCGACGTCGAACAACATCAGTTCGAACACGACGGACGTGTTCGTCTACACGATCAAGGACGGCGATGGCGACCTGTCGACGACGACGCTGACGATCAATCTTGCCGACGCCAACCTGGTTGCGCCGGCGGACAATGACGTTCTGGTCTACGAGAACGCGCTGGACACCACGGTAACCGGTTCGGATCTTGCGGCGGGAACGGTGACCGGCTCGCTCGGCACCGCCAGCGCGCTGGAGACGGATTCGTCCAACCAGCTCACCGCGACCGGCGGGTTCGGCGCGCTGACGTATGCCCTGGCCAGTTCGGCCACCGGAACCTACGGCACCATCCAGATCAACAGCAACGGCAGCTACACCTACACGCTGACCAAGCCGTACGACACCAGTCCGGATGCCGCCAATGGCGCCAACACCGAGGACAACCGCGACAGCTTCACCTACTCGGTGACGGATGCCAACGGCAACACCACGACGGGTTCGATCACGGTCGACATCGTCGACGACATTCCGACGGCGACGGTCGGAGCCGCGCTGACGGTACTGGAAACCGCGGGCGTCACGGCGGGAACGAACCTGCTGGCTAACGACACCCAGGGCGCCGACGGCGCGACGCTGACGCACGTGGATCTTGGCGCCGGGTTCGTTGCGATCACGACCGGAACACCTTCCGCGGGCGGATTCTCGTTCACGCCCGCCGGAGGCCAGGGCACCTACGTATTCTTCGCCAATGGCGACTGGACGTTCGATCCAAGCGTCAACGCCTCCACATCGAACCAGACGGGCAACTTCACCTACCGGATCACCGACGGCGACGGCGACACCTCGACGGCGACGCAGGCTGTCAACATCACGAACGCCAACTCGCCGCTCGTCATCTCCGGCGCCATCACCGGCACGGTCGAGGAAGAGCACGGTCTGCCGGGCGGCATCGACGATGCGATCTCCGGCGTGATGCCAGATGCCGATGCCGACGTCGGCGTCACCCTGACCACCACCACGAATGCCGTCGGCGGATCGTTCGCGAGCCTTGTTACCGGAGGTATCGACGGGACGCTGAACTTCGCGTTCTCGCTTTCGGGCAATCCCGCCGTGCAGACGGTGTCGAGCGGTGCCCTATTGTCGGGTGGCAAGCCCGTGCTCTTCGCACTCGATGGCGGAAACCTGATCGGTTTCGTCAACAGCGATGGCGGCACCGGACCATACAGTTCGGCCACGGACACCAAGGTATTCACAGTTACGCTGACCTCCGCAGGCGCATACACCTTTACCCTGAACGCGCCGGTCGATCACCCGATCCATTCGCCCTCGACCGAAGACACCATCGCCATCAACCTGAATGGCCTCGTGACCGTGACTGATCCAGGCGGCCCGTCGCCCGCCGACACCAATGTGGCGCTGAATGCCTCGATCACGGTGATCGACGACGCTCCGGTGGCGAATGCTGTCAGCAAGTCGATCGTCGAAAGCGGCGTCGACACCAATCTGATGCTGATCCTCGATGTCTCAGGCAGCATGAATGACTCGTCCGGTCTGGCGGGCTTGTCGCGTCTCGACCTCCTGAAGGCCGCGGCGATCGAACTGCTCGAGCAGTACGATAATGTCGGCAACGTCAAGGTTCGCGTGATCACGTTCAACGACAGTGCCGGCGAACACGGCGCGGTGTGGGAATCGGTTGCGTCCGCCAAGAGCTTCATTCTCGGCCTGACCGCGGATGACGGAACCGACTATGACGACGCCACCGCGGCGGCAATCGATGCCTTCGCTGATTCCGGCAAGCTTGCCACCCCCGGCGTGCGCAACGTGTCGTACTTCCTGTCCGATGGAGATCCGGAGCCGAATTCGGAAGGTCTCAACGACGGCGAGGAGTCGACGTGGACCACGTTCCTCAACAACAACGACATCGAATCGATCTCCGTCGGCATCGGTTCGGGAATTTCGAGCACCGCGCAGCTTGACCGCGTCGCCTATGACGGCCGCGGTGCCGGGACCAATACCAACGGAACCATCGTTACGGACCTGTCACAGCTCGAAGCAACCCTGGTGACGAGCGCTCTCGCCACGTCGGGTAACCTCGCAGCGGGCGGCGGCAACGGTTTCGGTGCGGATGGCGGCTACGTGAAGTCGATCACCGCCGATGGGACGACCTATACCTACAACCCCACGACGGACACGCTCACGCCGTCCGGCGGGCCAAACAACGGCAGCTTCAATACCGCGACAAATCAACTTACCATCGCGCTCGTCTCCGGCGCGTCGCTGGTCGTCGATCTCGACAATGGCGCTTACACCTATACGCCGCCGGGACTGTTCGGCAGCAGCTTCACCGAATCCATCGGATACGCCCTGATCGATGGCGACAGCGATCTCGTGTCCAGTACGCTGAGCATCAATGTGGCGAGTGCGGACCTGCCGCCCATCGTGCGGGACGACCGCGTGATCACGAACCAGGCCGGCGCGAGCGGCGCCGATACGATCGCGATCCCGGATTATGCCCTGCTGTACAACGACAGCGATGCGAACGGACAAGCGATCGCCGTCACCGCCGTGAACAATGCCAGCGACGGTTCGGTGACGCATGTCGGCGTCATTGTCACCTTCACCGAATCCAGCAATGGCGACGATGACGGCGGCACCTTTACTTATACCGGCTCGACCACTTCGCCCGCCGCGTCGGATACGGGAGGCGTTTCGGTCGACCGCGACCAGGCCGGGCAGAATACGCTTGACGGTACCGGTCTCGGCGACATCCTGATTGGTCGCAGCAGTAGCGCCGATATCATCCTCGGTTATCAAGGCAATGATGTCCTCATCGGCAACAGCGGCGACGACACGCTTGACGGCGGTACGGGTGCCGACTTGATGGTGGGTGGAGCCGGCAACGATACTTACGTAGTCGACGATGCCGGCGACAGCGCGATCGAAGTGGCTGGCGAAGGAACCGATACGCTCGAGTTCGAAGTGTCGTTCGACGACGGCAGCGATGCGCAGTTCGCCCACGTCGAGAACCTGACGATTGCGGCGTCCGGACTGACGATCAACCTGGGCGACCAAACCGAAGGCTTCACCGTTACCGGCAGCTCCGGAAGCGACGCGGTCACCGCCGGCTCGGGCAATGACATTATCGACACGCTCGCAGGCGGCGGCACGGTTGCCGCAGGCGCCGGCGACGACCGTGTGCGTTACTACAACACGGCTGGCCTGACCCTGGACGGCGGCGCCAACGGCGGGGCGGGCGATACCCTGGTAATGACCGGCGCGGTAGTTGTGGCCGTCAATCTGGCGAACGCTGACCAGACGACGGGCGACAACACGACTGTCAACGGCTTCGAGAATATCGATGCGTCCGCTGCAACCAGCGCTGTAAATCTGACCGGCTCGTCCGGTGCAAACGTTCTCATCGGCGGGACAGCGGGCGACACCTTTAACCTCTTTGCCGGTGCCGACTCACTCACTGGTGGCGGTGGCACAGACACGCTGGCGCTTGATGCCACGTCGACTGACCTGAACAACGCGACCGATGCTCAGCTGATCGGCGTCGAGAACGTGTTGCTGTCGAATGCAGCCACTGTGAATCTGTCCAACCAGACAGAAGGCTTCACCATCACCGGATCGGGTGGAGCAGACTCGATCACGGGTGCCGCAGGCAACGACGTCATCGTCGGTGCCGCAAATGACGCGCTGCTCAACGGCGGTGGCGGTACCAACACGCTCAGGGTCGGCGCCAGCTTCAACGACGTTAACAACGCGCAGATCACCAGTATCCAGAATGTGATTCTGACCGCCGCAAACACGACGCTTGTTCTGTCGGACCAGACCGAAGGGTTTACCATTACGGGTTCAACCGGTATCGACAACATTACGGGCGGTTCCGGGACAGATACTATCATCGGTGGTCTGGGCGCCGACCAAATGAACGGTGGGGCCGGTGCCGACACGTTCCGGTTCGGTACAAATGACTCGATCAGTACCTTGGGAGGCAGCGGAGACAGTGGCACGATTGTCGGTTATGATGTGATCACAGGCTTCAACACGGCCGAAGATAAGCTTGACCTTGTTGTTGCCGCGACAGCTGCGACCGCTGGTAATGTCAATGGAAGCGACTCCGAACTGACGATCTCGGGCGATACGGTGGAGTCGCATTCGACGCTCAACGGTATGGCCACCTTCTTTGGGACCGATAGCTTCACGACCGCGCGTTCGGTTACTTCGACTGCAAGTCTCGCAGCCGTTGTGGACTACCTGAGAGAGTCCGATATCGGAGGTGCGGGTGCAACTCTCGCATTCACGACCTCGGGAGCCATCGGGACGCACACGTTCATCTATCAGCAAACTACCACTAATGATGGTGACGCGGGCGGATATACGCTCGTAGACCTGTCCGGCACAACGATCAGCAACCTGAACTCGCTTCTCGGCACCACGGTCGACCCCATCGTCCTCGACCTCGACCACAACGGCGTCTCGTTCAGCTCGCTCGAAAACGGTGTCTCCTTCGACATCAACTCCGACGGCGCGCAGGACCGGCTCGCCTGGACCGCCAATGGCGGAGACGGCATCCTCGCGCTCGACGTCGACGGCTCCGGTCGAATCGAAAACGGCAACGAGCTGTTCACGCCGACGTTCAATGGCGGCAGTTTCGCCGACGGCATCGCCGCGTTGGCGAGCCTCGACGGCAACCATGACGGCGTGATCGACAGCCGGGATGCGGCGTTCGGCGACCTCACGGTCTGGCAGGATGCCAACCACAATGGCGTCAGCGACGGCGGCGAACTGACCAGGCTCGGCGATCTCGGCATCTCCAGCATCGAGCTGGCGACCACGCCAGGTGCTCCCATCGACGGGCAGAACATTGCCGGCATCGGTTCGTTCACTTACGCGGATGGCACGACCGGTACCTTCGTCGAAGTCGATCTGGATGCCTCGCTCGGCACGTCGGCCGCCGACATCGCCGTGGAATTCGATCACGGCGGGGGCGATATCGACCTCAGCGCGCTGCAACAGGCCGTCGGAGATGTCGCTCCGCCGCAGCAGCCGCAGGGTGGCGAGGCTCCGGTGGCGGATGCAGGCTCCACGGTGCCCGCTGCGATCGCGATCATGCACGAGCAGGCCCAGCTTGCGATGCAGCTGGCGGCCTCCTGAAGCGGGATGCGGGTGACGACGGGGCCCGGACGCAGCACGAGGGCTGCGAGCCGCGGCCCGGTTTCTACGTTGCATGGGGTTGTTTTCGCGATTTTGCGTCCAGGCCCCGCCGTTCAGCCGGGCGAGCGGTGCATCCGCCCGCGCGTCACATCAACAGGGGCAGGCGACCGAAATCCGACGCACCCTGATCGGCCGCCTCGGATCCCGTCCATTCGAACGAAGCGGCCTCGCCGGCGGCCGCAGGCGCCGCCGCAGTTTGATCGTCCGGCAGCGCGCGCCTGGCATAGGGCGCCGCGAACAGATGCACCCCGTCATGATTGATGGCGAACAAGGGGATGAAGCTCGAGGCGTCGGCATCCTCGATCAGCAGGGATTGCCGGTTGTCCAGGATCAGCCAGCGGTCGTCGAGGCGGGCCGCCAGCACCGCGTGGTCCTGCCGCACGGAGCGGTCGCGAACCAGCACCAGCTGCAGGTTCTCGCGGGCGACGCCGGCCTCCCGTAGCGCGACGTATTTGGCGATCGCGTAGTCTTCGCAGTCGCCTTTCGTAACCGCAATGCTCGCCAGCGGCGCACTCCAGCGGTCGGCTTCGCCGTGCAGGGCGTGATCGCTGACGTAGCGGATCGCCATGTTGACGGCACGATTGGCCTCTTCGAGCCGGGCACGGCCTGACCTGGCGCTAACGGCGTTGATCAAGCGCAGGAACTGCGCGGCGTGCGGCGGGCAGTGTTCCGAATCGGCGCGGCAGCGGTCCAGAATGACCTGCTCCCGGGCCATGTCGGCCTCGATGCCCCGCCATTTCCGCCACAGCATGCCGTCCGGCGCGCGAAAGGTGAACAGGCCGAACGGCTCTTTACCGACCGGCGGCGCCTGCTTCGCCGCGGGCGCTGCGTCCGTTGCGACATTCGATGGCGTCAGGGATGCGAAGCGGACCGCATCGGGGCCGCGGCCGCGCTGACGGTCGAGCTTGGCCAGAACCGCGTTGATGCTGAAGAATGTCGCGGGCGGCCGTGCCGGTCCCCGGTTTCGATCGGAGCCGGGCATGAATTCGACAGCGACATCGTCATCCGGTTCATCGGCCGCCATCACACGGGATGACCCTGCGTGGGCGCTGACCGAGAAAACGAGCGCAGTGATCAGCCCGGACAAGCCGAGCTTCCGCAACCTCTGACGCGGTGTCATCGAGACGTCCCCTTTTTCGGGAACGTCAGCCGACGTCTTGTGCGTCGATCCGCGCTCCCCGCTGTTATCGGGACGCAGATTGCGGTATCGCGACTTAGGCCGGGTTAAACTGGCTTGGCGGCTCAGGGAATTGAGAAAAGGCGGTCAACTGTGGGTTGGCCTGTTCGCTCAGAATTGATCAGTTGAAGTTCTTAAAATTGAGAGATTGAAGTTCGAAGTCCGTTAAGCAAGCCGCAACGGCTCAGCGCTCGCGCAGCGCCTCATCGCGCAAGCTGCGGGCCGGCTTGAGCAGGTAGTCCAGCACGGATTTCTCGCCGGTGAGGATCTCGACCGTGGTCACCATGCCCGGGATGATGGGGAGAGAATTCTTGGCCGTTCCGAGATGGTTTTTTTCCGTCCGCACCATGACGCGGTAGAACGTTTCCTGCCGCTCGGCCTTTTCGGCCTTCTCGTCGACGATGGTATCGGCGCTGATGCGTTCGACCTTGCCCTTCAGCGAACCGTAGATCGAGGAGTCGTAGGCCGAAATCTTGACCACCGCGTCCTGGTTGGGCCGGATGAAGGCGATGTCCTGGGGCCGGATGCGGCCCTCAACCAGCAGTGAATCGTCCAGCGGGATGATATCCATGACATTGGCGCCGGGCTGCACCACGGCGCCGATCGTGGTGACGTTCAACTTGTTGACGATGCCGTGTACCGGAGCCTTGAGGTCGGTGCGCCTGACCCGGTCCTGCGCCGATTTGATGTTTTCATCCAGCACCGCCAGATCGCCTTTGGATTTCGCGAGATCCTCGTCGGCCTGCGAACGGAACGAAGCCAGCGTATTGGCGATCTTCGATTGCGCCTCGGCGAGCTGGCCGCGCATCTCGGTCGCCTGCCTGTCCAGCCGCAGCATTTCGATTTCGGGCACCACCTTTTGTTCATAGAGTTTGCGGGTGAGGCTGAGCTCGCGATCGAGCAGCTTGAGCGTTCCGGTCAGTCGCGTGACTTGCTGGTTCAGCACATCCACATCCTGCGCGACTTTTTGCGACCGCATTTTGAACACGCTGGTCTCGGTGGCGACCGAAGCGGGCACGACCTGGTCCAGTTGATCGGGAAATGTGACCTCGCTGCGCCCACGCGCCTCGGCCTCGAGCCGGGCGACGCGAGCAGCCATCGCCGCGCGCCTTTCCCGTATTTCACCAAACTCGGAGGCAAATTTGGTGTCGTCGATCCGCATCAGCGTTTGACCCTGTTGGACAATCGCGCCCTCCTGAATGAGGATCGCCGTGACGATGCCGCCTTCGAGCGTCTGCACCACTTGGGTCTGTCGCGAAGGCACGACACGTCCGTTGCCGCGCTTGACCTCCTCCAGAATCGCGAAATGCGCCCAGGTCAGGAACGCCACCAGCATGGCGAGGAAGGTCAACAACAGCATCCGCGAGGTGCGCGGCGTGCGCAGGGCGGCGGCGCTGCGGATGTCATTTGCGAAGGCGAAATCAGTTGGCGGCATTTGGCTTTTGGACCAGTGTTGTTGCTCCGGCAAACGCATCGGTCGAAGCCGTGACCGGTTTGCCCTGGAGAATGGCCATTACCTTGTCGCGGGGGCCGTCGGCGACCAGGCGGCCGTTGTCGAACAGCAGCAGGCGGTCGACCATGTTGAGAAGCGAGAGGCGATGGGTGGAGATGATGATCGTCATCCGCTCGTCGCGGAGCGCCTTCAGCCGTTCAAGGAATTCGCCTTCGCTGCGGACGTCGAAATGCGCGGTGGGCTCGTCGAGAAACAGCACCCGCGGCTTCCTGATCAGGACGCGGGCCAGTCCGATCGCCTGCTTCTGACCGCCGGACAGGCTGCGGCCTCCCTCGGAAATCGGCATGTCGTAGCCCATCGGATGGCCCGCGATGAAGCTCTCGACACCGGAGAGACGGGCGGCCGCAAGTATTTCTTCATCGGTGGCGTCCGGCTTTCCGAGCGCAATATTGTCGCGCAGCTTTCCGAAGAACAGGTCGGTATCCTGCATTGCAAATCCGATACCGGCGCGCAGATCGGAGGGGTCGTACTGGCGTGAGTCGACGCCATCGACCAGAATGCGGCCTTCCTGCGCCTCATAGAAACCCAGCAGCAGACGGCCGACCGTCGTCTTGCCCGATCCGACGCGGCCGATAATGCCGATTCTTTCGCCGCCCTCGATCTTGAACGAAACCTTTTCCAGCGCTTTGCCGGCCGCGTTGGGATAGGCGAAGCTGACGTTTTCGAAGCTGATGCGCCCATCACGGATTCGTCGGGTGACGTAGGCGCGCTCGGGTGCCCGTTCCCGCTCCAGCGACATGACGCGGTTGATCGCCCTCAGCGAAGTCAAGGTCTGGGTCCCTCGCGTGATGATCGAGGCGATGCCGGCGATCGGGCCGAGAACGCGGCCGGCCAGCATGTTGGCGGCGACGAGGGCGCCGACCGAGAGTTTCCCGTCGAGAATGAGAAACACCCCGATGACGAGCAGCAGGAGGCTGGTGATCTGTTGGGCCGAACTGGCGGCGGTCAATGTCAGCGAAGACCAGAAGTGAACATCCTCGCCCGATCGCGCCGTGGCGGCGACCGAGCGCTCCCAGGCGGTCTGCATGCGGGCTTCGGCGCCTGTTGCACGGACGGTCTCGAGACCGGACAGGGATTCGACCAATACGCCGTGACGCGCGGCGGATTCCGCCTGCAGGCGTTTCATCGCCCGATCCAGCGGGCGCTGCATGATGAAGCCGAGCGCAATCATGACCGGCAGCATGATCAGCGGAATCCAGGCGAGCGGGCCGGCGATCGTGAACAGCACGGCGAGAAACAGCACGGCAAACAGCAGATCGGTTGCCGACACCACGCTGCCGGAGGTGAAGAACTCGCGCACCGAATCGAAGTCGCGCAGCTGATTGGCGAGGATGCCGACCGAAGCCGGGCGCTGCGCCATCTTTACCGCCATGACGTGCTCGAAAATATTGGCCGCAAGCACGACGTCCATGGTCTTGCCGGTCACGTCGATCATGCGACTGCGCACGGCGCGCAGCACGAAGTCGAACACCACCGCGATTCCCATGCCCACGGACAATGCAATGAGCGAAGGGATGGCGCCGTTCGGAATGACCCGGTCATAGACGCTCATCGTGAACAAGGGCATTGCCAGCGCGAGCATGTTGATCAGCAGCGCGGCCAGGGCAATGTGCCCGTAACTGCGCCAGTGCACTTTGACGGTGGACCAAAACCAGTGGTTTCGAGGAAGGTCACCCGCCGCGACCGCGCGTGCATTGGCTTCAGCGGCGGCCCGGACGAGAAACGCATAGCCGGTATAGTCCGCATTGATCGTTTTCAGCAGGACGGTCTGCGGGGTTGCGCTCTCCTTGGTAGGGTCGAGTATCGTCGCGCTCTTGTTCTTCTGATCGATTCCCAGAATGATCAGCCCGATCCCGTTCTTCATGACGAGGACGGCGGGCAGTACCAGCGTGGGAATGTCCAGGATGTCCCGCTTGATGGCCTCGGTTTCCAATCCGGCGCGCCGGGCGGCGCGGTCGTACAGGGCAACCGACAGCCTGCCGTCCAGTATGGGCAGGCCCCCCAGCAGAGCTTCGCGGCTAACGGCTCGCCCGTGGTAGGCGGCGAGGTAGGTCAATGATGCGGCGAGGGGATCGTCGCAGAGCGTCTTGCGGGTCGGTTCGGCGGCCCTCGACTCCGGCTCGTCCTTGGCCGTTCGGGCAGGGGCGGGATCCTGCTTGGGGGTCCGAAATAACAAGGTAAATGCCTCTGATCGTTAACAATAAAACGTGCCCCGAAATCCGTCAGGCTCAGAATACATCAACCAGCCAACAAATCATCGGCGGAATCCGACGTTCATTGTTGACAGTTAACTGCGAGCCCTGCCGCGGCTGTTTACTGCGTCAGTTTCATTCGCATGCGCCCGGCCGCGGCGGCCGTTAAGCCTACTTTTGGTCTTGCGGAAATGCCGTGAGCAACCAGTGCGGCTTCTTGCCGGACTGAGCTGACGCATACGCCTGCGAACTGCCTTCCGCGGGGACGTAGACGACTTGCTGAACAGGCCTTCTGACAGCAAACCACTCCGCGGCGCCCAGCAGGCTGGCTGCAAACGTCCAGCGCGGCCATCGCTGCCTGAATGCTTCCTCGTTCTGAGGTTCAGCCGAAGCATAGGCGCTCACCACGGCAGCCGCCGGATTCGCATCGGCGACACGGAGCGGCTCGGAGCCGGTATCCGGCAGGGTCATGCGAAGCGTGGGCAGCTTGTAGGGAACGAAGTTGTACGGAAGCGAATCGAGCGGCGCAGCATCCACCGGCGGGGGGGCCTTAAGGTATTCAAGGAGCGTTCCCATCGCGGCCAGCAACTGGTAATCGGCGAAAACGATCACGCCGCGCGAAGACGTGAGCGACACCGCGGCGTTGAAATACTGGTTCTGCGCATTCAGCAGGTCGATCAGGGAGCGCTGGCCCAGCTCATATTCCTTGTCGAAAGCAGCGATGGTTTTCCTGTTCGCTGCCAGTTGACGCGTCAAGGCGGCTACCCGGGTTGCGGTGATGGTGCGGGCCGCCCACGCCTTGTCGATGGACTCGAGGGCGTCGCGCTGCAGTCGCGCGTGACGCATGGTCGCCTCGGTGTGGCGCTCGGCCATCTCCGATCGACGCCAGACATCCTGCCCGCCACGGAAGATGTCCCAGGACATCACCACCCGGCCGCTATAGTCCTCGAAGGTTGTGCCGAGGTAAGGATACGTATTGTCGCTATGTGAAGCCCGACCCTCGAGCGAGAACGTCGGAACGAGCGCGCCATCCGTTACGCGGAAGGCGTGTTTGGCCGCGTCGCGATCAGCTCCTGCCGCCAAAATCGTGGGATTGAAGCGAACGGCTACCGCCAGGGCTTCATCCCTGCTGCCGGGCATCCCGCCGAGGGCTCCCGGGAAGCGCAGGTTGAAGGGCTCGAGGCCGACCACCTTGCGGTATTTGGCGCGAGCTTCGTCGAGACTCTTGCGAAACTCCGCGAGCGCTGCGCGGGCGCTTTCAACACGCTCGCGGGCTTGTTCGAGGTCGCCTTCTCCCGCCCGCCCGCCCGAAAACCGGGAGTTCACGTTCGAGAAAATCTTCTCATGGTTGGCAACATTCTGTTCGCCGAGGCCAATCAGCCGCAGGTACCGCACCACGTCGACATACGCTTCGGCCGCGTCCAGCGCGATCAACTCGGTTCGTTCGCGAACCCGAAATGCTGCTGCATTAACCCGGGCGGATTGACGCCAAATGTCGTGGATGGACGCGAATCCATCAAAAAGGACCTGTCGTACAACCACTGATTGTTGGGAGCCGTTTCGCCAGGGTCCGCTTCCGGCGACCGGCACGGGCAATGCGGTTCCGATGTTCACCGCGGCGCGCTGGTCGAATTTTTCGGGGCCGTATCTGGCCTCGATCCGGACCTGTGGCAGCAGGGTGCTCTGGGTCTGCCGCAACTCGGATTCGGTGGCCCGCCGGTTCGCCGATGCCTCCCCTACGCCGGGATTGGTCTGAACCGCCTGCCGCAAGGCCTCGTTAATTGAAAACTCGGCTGCGTTTGCCGGATTCATGGCTAAAATGAGGCCCGCGATTGCGAAATATGACGATGATTTCATAATTGGCTCACTTACGCTCGGAAACAGGGCCGCTCGCCGCAAATCTGACATGGTAAAAACAAACTAAATGTATCAAAGGCCGAACGGAACACCTATGACATTTTGGCCACACCAGGATCGAAAACTTTGAAACCTTTTGTTAATAATTGGCTCGCGCTACGACCGTCGCGGCGGCTGCTAGCCGCCCGGTCGATCGCAGGGGCGAATGATGGGGTCACTGGTTGAAATCGCGCCGCGTCCCGCCCCGTAATTGGGGCGGTTTACGTCTTTTTCCCGAGCGCTTTTGAGGCGGCGGCCGGCCCAACATTCGACAGCGTAGTCCGTTCGCGGCTATGCCGTTCCAGGCGCGGGGGTGCCAAGTCGGAAAGCTCGTATGCGGAATTCGCTCAAATGCGCGGTTTTTCTCCCGATCATTTCGATGGTTGCGGAGGCGCAGGCAAAGCGCGGACGCCGCTCATCGGCTGGAACTCCGATAGGCCGGCGCGGGTGCGCCGGTTAGCCGCTGGTGGTCGGACGGCTCTCCGTATTTCGTCTCTTCTTCGGCCAACAGTCGCAACAGCGTCCGGTACCGCGTCTCGTCGCGGCCCGGGTCACCTTCGCTGATGGCAATAAGCTTGCGATATCGCGCGATGTTTTCGTTGCGGACATAGCGCTCCATTGGCGACTCCATAGCTACAGCATCCAGTTTGCAGTCTGTTCTCCATTCCCGAGCGGCGCTGTTCAATATTGCTCAGGCAAGAAATAAAGCGGTCGAGCGATCGCACGGCCCGCCGCCGTCGGCGAGAAACGGCGATATCGCGATCAACAGCCAAAAGGCCGTCCTGCCTGCGGCACTGGACGCGGTCAGCGGCTGCCTTTACTTAAATCCGCATGAACCCAGCACCGGATGCACCGCAGGCGCGCTTCTACGAGTCCCAGGGGCTTCGGCTTCACTACAGCGACTGGGGCAACGCGTCGGCGCCGCCGTTGTTGCTGATCCACGGCGGGCTCGATCACTCCCGCAGCTGGGACCATGTTGCGCGCGCGTTGCGGACGGATTTTCACGTCATCGCACCCGACTTGCGCGGGCACGGCGATTCCGACTGGGCAAAGGGCAGCAGCTACAGTCTGGCCGATCACGTCTACGACCTGGCCGGCCTGGTCAAATCCGAGGGCCTGGAGAAAGCCGCTGTCGTCGGCCACTCGATGGGCGGCATGGTCAGCCTGACCTATGCCGGGGCGTTTCCGGAAAAGGTGTCGCGGCTGGTCGTGCTCGACGGCGTCACCAATTTCCCGGCGAGACGCGTGAAACCGATCGACGTGCGGATCGCGGATTGGGTCGCCGACCTCGACAAGACGGCGCAACGCAGAACCCAGCGCTATGCGTCAGTGGCCGACGGCGCCGATCGCATGCTGGGGCGCAATGCGCGGCTGACCCTCGAGCAGGCAATCCATCTTGCCACCCATGCGCTGAAAAAGGATGCCGGCGGCGGTTACGGCTGGAAGTTCGATCCTTACTTGCGCGCCCGCGCGCCGTACCGGCTCTCACTGGAAGACAACATCGCGCTGTGGTCGCGCATCGCCTGTCCGACGCTGCTGGTCGCCGGCAGCGAGAGTTTCCTGCCGGATCCCGAGACCGCCGGCGTGCTCGGGCACTTCCGGCAGGCCGAACTGGTGAAGATCGATGGTGCGGGGCACTGGGTGCAGCACGACAAGCCGGCCGAAATCATCGACGCCCTCAAAACATTTCTTGCGGCCTCGGCGCGAGGTAAGGCGGTCTTCCTCGGCCCATCACCCGTTGCGTGACCCGAAAGCCAGGTCGTGACGCGAAAGCTGCGTTCCGGACCGCCGATCTGGCCGGGGCTTTCGGTGTCGACGATCCAGCGCAAGGAAGCCAGCGACGCCGTCGCCCGCGCCAATGGAGCGGGCGCGATAGCTTCGCAACCTCTCGTGAAATCGCGAGAGGCTTTTCATCTCCAGTCCCCGTTGCAGGAAAATAAGGGCACGCGAAGCGCGCCGGATCAGGGCCTCCATCGGCGGAGACAGCGGGGAAGCGTCGCCTCCTTCAAGATTCAACGGCGCCCGTATCCACCCGTTCGAGCAGCGCAAGAAGACCTTGCAGCATCGCCGTCGGCGTCGGCGGACAGCCGGGAATGTGCAGATCGACCGGAACGACTTCGGCCACGCCGCCGACCACCGCGTAGCTGCCGGCGAAGCAGCCACCATCCCGCCCGCAATCGCCGACCGCGACCACCCATTTCGGATTGGGGGTCGCGTGATAGGTGCGCTCGAGCGCTTCGCGCATGTTTCGGGTCACCGGGCCGGTTACGACAAGCACGTCGGCATGGCGCGGCGAGGCGACGAATTTGAGGCCGAAGCGCTCGACGTCGTAGTGGGCGTTGTTGAGCGCGTGGATTTCCAATTCGCATCCATTGCAGGACCCGGCGTCGATCTCGCGGATCGAGAGACTGCGGCCGAGCCGCCGCCGCGCCGCGCGACCGACCGCCGTTGCAAGTTCGGTCAACGCGGCATCATCAGGCAATGGCGGAAGTTCGGTGAACGGCAGGCGAAACAGGCTTTCGAACAGCAGCTTGCGCATCGCTAGAGATCCTGGCCCGAATACGAACAGTTGAATGACTTGTTGCAGAGCGGGAAATCCGCGACGATATTGTTCTCGATCACGGCTTCCAGCAGCGGCCATTGAAACCAGGAGGGGTCGCGCAGGTGGCATCGCTCGACCCGGCCGCTGCGCAGGCGGAGCCAGACCAGCACGTCACCGCGAAATCCCTCGACGACGGCCATGCCTTCGCGCGCTTCGCGCTGGTGCGCCGCATGGGTACCCAGCGGCCCCTCGGGAAGCCGGCTCAATATCTGGTCGACCAGTGCAAGCGACTGCTCGACCTCGCGGACGCGAACCCAGATCCGGGCGTTGACGTCACCCTCGTTCAGGACCGGGACCTCGAAGCGCAAGACGTCATAGGGCGGATAGGCAACGGTGCGGCGCGCGTCGAACAACCGGCCGGAGGCGCGGCCGATAGGGCCGCCGGCGCCATATTGTTCGGCCAATGCCGGCGTGAGCACGCCGGTATCGACGGTGCGATCCTGCAGCGAGGCGGTGTTGTCGTACAATTCGACCAGGGCGGGGAAACGCAGCCGGACGTTTTCCAGCGCGGCCCGGATGGCTTCCGTCCCTGCAACGTTGAGGTCGCGGGCCACGCCGCCGGGCACGATGATGTCGCGCAACAGCCGATGGCCGAACGCGCTGTGTGATGCACGCAGCACGCTCTCGCGCAGCACGCTGCAATGGGCGTGCATCAGGGTGAACGAAGCATCGTTGCAGATCGCGCCGATGTCGCCGAGATGGTTGGCGAGCCGCTCGAGTTCGGCGAGCAGGGCGCGCAGCCAGACCGCGCGATCGGGCACCACAAGCTGCAAGGCCGCTTCGGCCGCGCGCGAAAACGCATAGGCATAGGCGACGGTGCTGTCGCCGGAGACGCGTCCGGCAAGCTGGACGGCGCGCTCGAGGCTCGCGCCGGACATCAGCCCCTCGATCCCCTTGTGGGCATATCCCAGCCGCTGCTCCAGCCGGACCACGGTCTCGCCGCTGGCGGTAAAGCGGAAATGGCCGGGCTCGATGATGCCGGCATGTACCGGACCGACCGCGACCTGGTGCAGCCCGTCGCCTTCCGCCGTCAGGAAGCGATAGGGCGCGGCCTTGGACGGCGCGTCGATGCGATCTCCGAGGGGAAAGCGCACCCCCCATTGGTCGTGATCGAGCCAGGGTCGGGGATCGGGCAGGCCTTCCGCCGACAGTCCGAACAGGTCGTGGATCGCGCGCTCCAGTCGGAGCGCCGGCGGATGGTGCAAGCCGACCGAAGGATAGACTCGGCCGGGGCAGTCCAGGCTGACGACGGCGATTTCGGCGGTCGATCCGTCCATGATCGCCATGTGCACTGTAGCGGGTTCGCCCCAAAGGCCGAGCAGGCTCCAGCGACCGTGCGCCAGCTCGCCGGCGGCAAAATTCCACACGGCAGCATCGACCACGGCGCGCGGCCACGGACTATGCTCCTGAATCACGCGGCCCTCCAGCATGAGATCGATCAGCGACGGCATATCCCGTTAATCCTCAAGACTATCCAAGCAGGCGAGCGACATTCTGGAACCAGGCCACGAGCGGTGCGGGAAGATAGATGCCCGCGCCCAGCACCAGCGCGAGATGGGCGAACATCGGCACATAGGAAGCCTCGGCCGACGCCGTGCTGCCGCGCGGCCGACCGAACGCGACGCTGGTCAGCCGCAGCATCAGGGCGCCGAATGCCAGCAGGATCCCGAACACCAGCACGATCGCCAGCAGCGGCTGCCGCGCGAAGGTGGAGGTCACGACCAGAAACTCGCTCATGAATATGCCGAGCGGCGGCAATCCGGCGATTGCGGCGACGCCGACCACCAGCCCCCAGCCGAGCGCCGGATGGGTCACGGTGAGGCCGCGAATCCGGTTGATCCTTTGCGTGCCCTTGATCTGCGAAATATGGCCGACGGCGTAGAAGATCGCCGACTTGGTCAGGCTGTGCATCACCATGTGCAGCAGCCCGGCAAAATTGGCGAGCGGGCCACCCATGCCGAAGGCAAAAACGATAATGCCCATGTGCTCGATCGAGGAATAGGCGAACAGCCGCTTGATGTCGCGCCGGCGGTAGAGCATGAACGCCGCGAACACCACCGAGACCAGCCCCATTGTCACCATCAGCGGCCCGGGCGCGATCGCGGTCGGATTGGCGGCGAGCAGTATCTTGAAACGCAGCAGCGCATACAGCGCGACGTTCAGCAGCAGGCCGGACAGCACGGCGGAGATCGGCGTCGGACCTTCGGCATGGGCGTCAGGCAGCCAGGCGTGCAGCGGCGCAAGGCCGACCTTGGTGCCGTAGCCAAGAAACAGGAATACGAAGGCGACGTTGAGCAACGCCGGGTCGAAATCCGCAGCATGCTCGATCAAGATCGTCCAGATCATGCCGTCCTGGCCTTCGCCGACAACCGGCCGCGCCGCCATGTAGACCAGGATGGTGCCGAACAGAGCGAGCGCGATGCCGACGCTGCCGAGAATGAAGTATTTCCACGCCGCTTCCAGCGCAGCGTGGGTGCGATAGATGCCGACCATCAGCACCGTAGTCAGGGTGGCGAGTTCCACTGCGACCCACATCAGGCCGATATTGTTCGACACGAAGGCGAGGTTCATGCCGAACATCATGGTCTGGTACATGGCGTGGTAGAAACGCAAGTACGCCGGGGTCAGCCGTCCGGTTTCCAGCTCGTGCGCGATGTAGCTGGCGCTGAAGATGCTGGTGGTGAAGCCGACGAAGGTGTTGAGCACGATGAAGACGATGTTGAGATCGTCGACCAGCACGTAGGGCCCGGGCGGCGGACGGTCGATCAAGAACAGGCAAAGGGCAGCGAGAAACGTCGCGAGGCTGGCGACCACGTTGAGGCGCGCGGTCAGCCGGTAGCCGGGCAGCGCGGCCAGCAACGCCGCGGAGCCGATCGGAATCAGCAGGACGGCCGCGACAGGATCGAAGGAAGCGAGGTTCATCGCCGCTCGCCCCGGAAATCGTCGAGGGCGGAGACGTCGACGGAATCGAAGCGCTCGCGGATCCGGAACAGGAAGATGCCGATGACGATGAAGGCGATCAGGATCGAGAACGCCACGCTGATCTCGACCACCAGCGGCATGCCCTTGGCGCCGGTCGCCGCAAGCACCAGCCCGTTCTCCAGCGACATGAAGCCGACGACCTGACTGACGGCGTTGCGGCGCGTCACCATCACCAGGAGGCCGAGCAGCACCACCGACAGCGCGAAGGCGAGATCCTCGCGCGCCAGCGGGTCGGCGTCGGCGGTCACCCGCAGCATCAGCACCATGGAGAGAGCGACAAGACCCATTCCCGCCAGCATGGTCGGACCGATTCCCACTGCCGACTCGATGTCGCGATGAATGCCGAGCCGCTTGACGATGCGGTGCAGCGCCACCGGAATCACAATCGCCTTGAACACCAGCGCGATGACGGCGGTGAGGTAGAGATGCGGCGCGTCCTGGATGAAGGCCTGCCAGGCGACGGACATCGCGAGCACCAGGGCATGCAGCGCGAACACGTTGAGCAGCGAATAGAGCCGGTCCTGGTACAGCATCATGAAGCTGATCAGGACGAGACCGCCGGCCAGCGTATGCGAGATGTCGAAGGCGAGGCTGTGCATCTGCATCAGAAGCTCCTGGACACGAACAGCAGGAGCGTTCCGAGCAGGCCGAGCATCAGGGCTGCGCCGAGAAACTGCGGAACGCGAAACACCCGCATCTTCGCCGTGGCGGTCTCGAACAGCGCCAGCAGGAAGCCCGCGACCGCTAGCTTGACGACATAGGCGCCGGCGCCGACCGCGTAGGCCATCGCGCCGCTGCCGGACGGCGCGATGTTGAAGGGGAAGAACACGCAGGCGATCAGCGAGACATAGAGCAGCAGCTTGAGAAACGCGCCGAACTCGATCATCGCGAGATGGCGTCCGGAATATTCGAGCACCATCGCCTCATGCACCATGGTGAGCTCCAGGTGCGTGGCCGGATTGTCGACCGGGATGCGCGCATTCTCGGCCAGCGCCACCATGATCAGCGCGATGATCGCCATTGCCAGTGACACCCGCAGCCCGACATAGGACGAGGCCATGAAATTGGCCACCGTCGACAGCTGGGTGGACCCGGCGACCAGCGCCATGCAAAAGACGATCAGCAGCATTGCCGGCTCCGCCAGTGCTGCGATCATGACTTCGCGGCTGGAGCCGATGCCGCCGAAACTCGTGCCGACGTCCATTCCCGCCAGCGCCAGGAAGAAGCGCGCGCTGCCCAGCAGGGCCACGATGGCGATCAGGTCGGCGGTCCAGTTGAACAACAGGCCGGTGGCGAACGTCGGCACCAGCGCGGCGGCGACCCAGATCGCGGCAAAGGTCACATAGGGCGTCACGCGGAACAGCCATGACGCGTTGTCGGCCAGCACCACCTCCTTGCGGAGCAGCCGTAACAGATCGCGATACGGCTGAAAGACCGAGGCGCCCTGGCGCCGCACCAGCCGGGCCTTGATCTTGCGCACGAAGCCGGTCAGCAGCGGTGCGAGCAGCAGCACCAGCAGCATCTGCAGTCCCTGCACGATGATGTCCGAGATCACGACCATATCGCGAGGACCAGGAGCAGGGCGACCAGAGTGCCGAAGACCAGACTGAGGTAGCGGCGGATGGTCAGGAACTGCAGGCGGTTGAGACGGTCGGCCGCGAAACCGACCGCACCGCTGATCGGCTGATAAAGCTTCTCCCAGACCAGATCGTGCAGTTCGATCCGGAGCCGCGCCGGGCTGGTATCGCCGGGGGCCGGCATCTCGACATGATCGCGGGCGCGGAAAAGTAGCGTGCCGAACACCCGACGGATCGGCTGCGCGAAGCTGCCGCTGGAATACTGCGCCGCGGGGACGGGATCGCCAAAACCGCAGTTCCAGGCCGGGCCGCGGCGTAGCGCATGCGAGGCGAAGCGATGAATGAAATAGACCGCCGACGAGGCAGATATCGCGACGAACACCATCACCAGCAATCCGTTATAGGAGCCGCGGCTTTCACTGATCGGCACGATCGAAAGCCAGGGCACATGGACCTGCACCGGGAGGCGGCCACCGAGGATCTCGACCGCGACCGGCGAGAGCGCGTCCATCACCGGTCCCGGCAGGATTCCGGCCAGCAGGCAGAGGGCGGCGAGGATGAACATCGCCGCCAGTGAGTAGCGGTCGACCTCCACGGCGGTTTCCGCGGCCGGGCTGCGCGGCCGTCCGAGAAAGGTCACGCCGAACAGCTTGACGAAGCACGCCGCGGCCAGCGCCGCCGCCAGCGCCAGCATCGCGCCCACCGCGGGCACCATGATCTTCAGCGCCCATTGCGGCAGGTCCGGGCTTTGCAGCACGGCCTGGAAGATCAGCCATTCCGAAACGAAGCCGTTGAACGGGGGCAGCGCCGAGATCGCGACGCAGCCCACCAGCACGACGAAGCTGGTGAGCGGCATCCGGTGGATCAGTCCGCCGAGTTTGTCCATGTCGCGCTCGCCGGTCGAGGTCAGCACGGCGCCGGCGCCGAAGAACAGCAGGCTCTTGAAGAACGAATGGTTGAGCACGTGAAACAGTGCCGCGGTGAAGGCAAGCGCCGCCGACAGCTTCTGGCCGTTGGCCTGAAACGCCAGCGCCAGGCCGAGGCTGACGAAGATGATGCCGACGTTTTCGATGGTGCTGTAGGCCAGCAGGCGCTTGAGGTCGGTTTCCATCATGGCGTAGAGGATGCCCATGACGGCGGTGATGCTGCCTATGCCGAGCACGACCACGCTGGCCGGCCAGGTCGGCGGCCCCAGGAGATCGAAGACGACGCGGATGAAGCCGTAGATCGCGACCTTGGTCATGACGCCGCTCATCAGCGCCGACACGTGGCTGGGCGCCGCCGGATGCGCCAGCGGCAGCCAGACATGCAGCGGCACCAGGCCGGCCTTGGAGCCGGCGCCGAGCAGCATCAGGATCAGCACCAGTGCCGCCACATACGGCGTATGCGGCGTATTGCGGATGGCGGCGAATCCGTAATCCCCCGTCGGCCCCGCCATCAGGCCGAAGGCCAGCAGCAGCGCCAGCGTGCCGAAGCTCGCCATCACGAAATAGACATACCCCGCCCTGGCGTTGCCGGCCTCGCGATGGTGCGCCATGACCAGCGCCCAGGAAGCCAGCGACATGAATTCCCAGCACAGCAGGTAGGAGAACGCGTCATCCGCCAGCACCACCAGATTCATGCCGGCCAGGAAGGCCGGGAAGAACGGCAGCACGCGGTGCGGCGACGCCTCGTGGTCGCCGTAGCCGAGACCGTAGAGGCTGGCCGCTGCGCCGCCGAGATTGACCACGACGAGGAAAAACGCGGCCAGCGCATCCATGCGGAAATGGGCGCCGAGCCACGGCAATCCGATCGGCAGGATCAGGCCGGTGGCATCGGTCGCGCCGCCCAGCAGCCAGCGCAGCGACCCGGCCAATGCGGTGAGGCACATGACCATCGTGGCGCTGTAGATGACTGCGGTGGCGATCGTCGAGCGGCTCAGAACGATCGCCAGGACCGCCAGGCCAAGCAATCCGGCAACGCAAGCCATTTGCAGGACGACGGCCGACATCATCTGCGCGCCCTCGTTCCGCGCGATGCCTTCCCGATCTGAGTGTCCAGAGAGGTCCTTGCCGAGCCGGAATTGATTTTGAGCCGCACCCCGCGTCCCCCGACGCTGCTGACCGCTCCTTCGTCGATCAACTCGATGCCGGCGCCCTCCAGTGCCGTCATCAGCTTCACCAGCGAATCGACATTGCCCCGGACCATCGATTCGCTGGCCTCCATGCGCTGAATGGTGGGCACGGAAAGTCCCGACAATTCCGCGAGTCGGCGCTGATCGAGGCCGAGCAGCACCCGCGCAGCCCGCAATTGCGCCGCCGTGATCATGGATTGGTCCCAAGGCTAACCGATAGGAAGAATGACATCTTCATCATAATTTATGATGTTAAGATGTCAATAAGTGATGTATAGGATATCTATTTTAGCGTATGCTTCAGGACTGCCGCCCAATCGCGCCGGTCGGCAGTCGCGGTCGGAAGCATGCGCGGCCTGGGCGTTGCCGCGCATGAGCGTTGATCGCGGGCATGGCCTCGTGCATGCAGTGGTCGGCGCCGGGGGCAGCGTCGATCCAGCAGCGCGCGAAGTGTTCCCGACGGGTAGAAGACTGGAATTGCGCGCCTCGCTTCCTACATGCAATGAACGCGCTTCTTCGAAATTTCAGGAGGCCTGCATGGGCCTGACGCATGTTTTCGCCGCCGTCCTCGGCGCCACGCTCGTGGTATCGAGCGGCGGATCGATCGCGGACGAATACCGTCCGGGCGAGTTTCTCGGCCTCGACCTTTCCAGCGCGCTGCTCTCGCCAAAACCGCTCGGGCCCGCCACGCAATTTGCGCCGGTTCGGATCGAGGCGCGCGCCGATCGCGCCAGCCCGGCCCCATCCGCGCGTGTCACGCCCGCCAAGACCCCGGTCGCGAATCAGCGCGCGGACAAACCGCGCGGCGGCGCCCGCACCAAGCTGGCGCGGCCGCGTGGCAATCCGCTCGACGCGCAGGCGTCCGATACCCGGGTTCAGGCCTGGCCGTGCAAGTCCGGCGGCATCTGCAACTGGAAATGACCGGTGGCTGCGATCAGGCGCGCGCGCATCACGGTGTCACCAGCAGATAACCCCCCACCACCATCAGCACAGACAGCGCACCGGCACGCCGGCCACGCCGGTGATGATCGCAAGCCCTGACCTTGCCGTGCGACCCGTTCATGATTTGCAGTTTGCCGGGCGGGCAGGCTATCAAGCGGCCGGCCCGCCGTCTCAACCATGCGTCAGCCGCTATCCGTCGGCTACCGGTTGTCGGCGAGGCGGCTCAGCCTTCAGGAGCAATCCATGGAATACCTGCAAACCCAGGGCATCAGCCTGCCGCGGCTAGGGCTCGGCACCTTCCGCCTGCAGGGCGATGCCTGCCGTGCGGCGGTCGAAAGCGCGCTCGGCCTCGGCTACCGGCATATCGACACCGCGGAAATGTACGGCAATGAAGACCCCATCGGTGTAGCGATCGCCGCGTCCGGCGTCGCCCGCAGGGATCTGCATGTCACCACGAAAGTCTGGCACGAGAATCTCGCGCCGGACGCGATCCGCCGGGCGTTCGACGCCAGCCTGGACAAGCTCGGGCTCGGCCATGTCGATCTCTATCTCGTGCATTGGCCGTCGAAGGGCATGAATCTGCCGGCGATGTTCGAAACCCTGATGAAACTGCAGCAGGAAGGCCGCGCCCGCGCCATCGGCGTCGCCAATTTCAATCTCGCGCTGTTGAAGACCGTGGTCGAGGAAATCAAGGCGCCGATCGCCTGCAACCAGATCGAATACCATGTGATGCTCGACCAATCCCCGCTGCGCAGATATCTCGCCGCCAAATCGATTCCGCTGGTAGCGTATTGCCCGCTGGCGCAGGGCCGCGTGGCGTCGGACCCGACACTGACGGCGATCGGCCGCAGGCATGGCGCAAGCGCCGCCCAAGTGGCGCTGAAATGGCTGCTCGACCAGGACGGCGTCGCCGCCATCCCGAAAGCGTCGCGGATGGAAAGCCAGCAGGCCAATCTCGACGCGCAAAGTATCGGGCTGGACGACGAGGACATGAAGGCCATCGCGGCGCTGCCGAAGGACATACGCTGCGTCAGTCCCGGTTTCGCGCCGGCATGGGATTGAGTGGAGCCTCATCCGAGCGGCGCGCTCTCCGGCAGGCCTCTTGCGCTCTCCGGTGCGCGCGTCTCGAAAGATGAGAATGGCCCCTTGCGGGGCCATTCTCGTGACGCCTCAATAGCTGCGATAGCGCTTCTTGATCACCACTACCTTGTGCCCATGGCCGCGGCCGCGGTGATATCCACGATTGTGGTGAACGTGGGCGCGTGCGCCGTGCCTGTGGTGAACGCCGTGATGATGGCCGCCACGTTTGATGACGACGGTATGAGCGTCGGCGTTCGAGGACGGTGCCGCGATGAAGATCGTGGCGACCGCCGCGATCATTAATGCAAACTTCTTCATGCTATCTCCCTAGGTTGAGCAGAAATTTAACAGCGCACCCCAACCAACGTTCCGGGGGAACCGGACGAGAATTCTGAACAGTCATTCAGCAACGGTTGACGCATTACGCGCATCGGCTGCGACTTTGCCCTGGACCCAACGCCCGTTGTCGGCGCGGCTTGCGCAATGCCCGTGCCCGGCGCATCATCCGGCGACAAGAACAAGATCAGGGGAGCGTCACCATGTCCGCATTGTCACGCCGGAATTTCCTCGCGCTTACGGGGGCGGCCGCCGCCACGCTATCCCCGCGCTTCACGACGGCGGCAAATGCCGCGATGGGTCCGAACGACAAGTTCGACCTCGTGATCAAGGGCGGCGATGTGCTCGATCCCAGCCAGCCGCTGCGGGGCAAGCGCGACATCGGCATTCGCTGGGGTATGATCGAGGCGATCGAGCCCGACATTCCAGCCGCGCGCGCCTCGAAAACCCTCGACGCATCGGGCAAACTGGTGACGCCGGGCCTGATCGACCTGCACAGCCACGTGTACCCCTATGGCTCGGCGATCGGGATTCCCGCCGACGAACTGGCGCAGTTTCAGTGCACGACCACGATGGTTTCCGCCGGCGATGCCGGCGTCAACAACCTCGCGGCGCTGCGCCGCTACATCGTGGCGCAATCGCGGACGCGAATCTATGCGTTCGTCCACATCGCCAATCACGGGCTGTCGGGATTTCCGGTCGCCGAACTCTACAATATCGACCACGCCCAGATGGAAGCCTGCGCCATGGCGCTGGCGGAGAATCAGGACTTCCTGATCGGCGTCAAGGTGCGGATGTCGGAGAATGTGATCGCCAAACACGGCCTGGAGCCGCTGAAGCGGGCGATCCGGGCCTGCGAGATGTGCGGCTGGCCGGCCAAGATGATGGTGCATATCGGCGGCGTCGAAACCAAAGAACTGATGTCTGGGATACTAGACCTGCTGCGGCCCGGCGACGTGCTGACCCACGCCTATTCCGGCGCGCCGAACATCGGCGGCGTTTTCACCAACATCGTGCAGGACGGCAGGCTTTTGCCGGCGGCGCTCGCGGCCAAGCAGCGCGGCGTGATGTTCGATGTCGGCCATGGCGGGGGCAGTTTTGACTTCACGGTCGCCGAAGTGGCGATTCCGGGCGGCTGCGCGCCCGACGTCATCTCCTCCGACATCCACGTCTATTCCGCCAACTCGCCGGGCATGCCCTACCTGCCGAACGTCATGAGCAAGTTCATGATACTGGGCTTTTCGCTGGAGCAGGTGGTGACGATGGCAACCTCGACGCCGGCGAAGATCATCGACCGCGCGCCGAAGATCGGCACCTTGCAGATCGGCGCGCCCGCCGACGTCGCGATCATGGAACTGGTGGAGGCGCCGGTGTCGTTCGTCGACACCCGCAACAACAAGCGCGACGGCAAGGCGCTGTTAAAACCGGTGCAGACCGTGATCAACGGCGTGCCGTTCGGCAGGCCGTATCAGGCGCCGTTCGCGGTGAGGTGAGGGTACAAGAAAGGATAGGTCGCGTCGCTCCTCGCAAAGACGGCACCCAATCCCGTCATTGCGAGCGAAGCGAAGCATTGCCGCGGTTGCCGCAGCTTGCAGTCAAGTAGCGTTCAGCCTTTCGCGCGCGCCTCCACATTCGCGATCCGCGCCGGCACGCCGAACTCCTTCCGGCACACCTCGGCCAGCACCGCGACGCCTTCGCGGATCTGCTGATGCGAGGGACTGGCAAAACACAGCCGCAGCCGGCTGCCCGCATAGGCCTTGTCGGTCGACCATTCCGGCCCCGGATTGATGGCGACGCCGGCCGCCAATGCAGCCTGATAGAGCTTCAACGTGTCGACATGGTCGGGCAGTTTCACCCACAGGAAGATGCCGCCCTTGGGGTCCTCGAATTCGGCCGAGGTGCCGAATTGTTCGTTGAGCGCCTCCATCATGGTGTCGAGCTTGGCGCGAAGGCCGCGCGTCAGTTGCGGCACGTGGGTGGCAAAATGCGGCGCACAATATTCCGCCAGCACCATCTGCTCCAGCGCGCCGGAGCCGGCGTCGGTCTTCAGCGCCAGCATCCGCGACAGCATCGCCCAGGGCGCAACGATGAAGCCGACCCGCAGCGCAGGTGCGATCGACTTCGAGAACGAGCCGATGTGGATCACGCCGCCGGTCTCGTCCATGGCGTAGAGCGCGGGCGGGCGCCGGCCGTCCCAGATCAGGTCGGCGTAGCAATCGTCCTCGAAGACGGGCACGCCATATTGCCGCGAAAGCTTCAGGAGCTCGGTGCGGCGCGCCTCCGGCATGATGGTGCCGGTCGGATTCTGCACGGTCGGAATGGTGTAGATGTATTTCGGCGTGATGCCTTTGGCCTTGAGGCCGGCCAGCGCCGCCGCCAGCGCATCCATCCGCATGCCGTTGTCGTCGAGCGGGATGCCGACCATGTTGACGCCGAGACGGGTCAGCCGGCTCAGCGCGCCCTGATAGGTGTCCTGCTCGATGATGACGGTATCGCCCCGCGCCAGCAGCGTCGCGTTGACGAGATCGAGTGCCTGCAGCGAGCCGGAGACGATCAGGATGTCGTCGGCGGCGCAGTCGATGCCGGCGTCGCGCCTGAGCTTCGTCGTGAGAAATTCGCGCAGCGGCCGGTAACCCTGCGGGCCACTCGCGAGCCCGTAGGTGGCGAGCGTCTTGCCCTCGCGCCTGAGCACGGAATTCACGGCATCGGCCAGGCCCTCGACCGGGACCTGGTCCGGGTCGTTGTTGCCGCCGACGAAACTGTACCGTGCCAAGCCGGTCCACTTAGCGGCAGGCGCCGGCAATCCGGCCGGAAGCAGGGGTGCGAAGTCGAATTGCGCTGAGGTCATGGACGTTATCCCCGTTTGATTTTCTTGTTTTGAAGGCCCGGATTTCCCGGGGCTTGCCCAAGGCTGGTCCGGCTGAGCCACCTTCACAGGCCGGCCCTGAATCGTAAAGCCGTCATGCCCCTGCGGATCTCCGCCGGCATGGTGGCCGGGAGAGGCGGAAAAACAGGCGTCATGCCGGCCGCCCGGGCCTGCGCCGCCGGCGCGCAGGTGATCGACAGGATCGCCGGAATCGCGGCAAAGAACCGGCCGGTCCGTATGTGACACATTGTTCGTTTGACGTTGACGCGCGGGCCTCTAGGTTGCGGCGAGGGGAAGGCTGGATTCATGCACGAGCTCATTCGCGATATCACTTTATGCATCTTGTTCGCCTGGGGGCTCGGGCTTCTGGCCCATTTTTTTAGGCAGCCGCTGATCCTCGCCTACCTTATCGCGGGGTTTAGCATTGGTCCATTCGGCATCGGCTGGGTCAAGTCGCAGGAATCGATCAGCGTCATTTCCGAACTCGGCCTGATCTTCATGCTGTTCATGATCGGGCTGGAAATCGACCTCAAGAAGATCGTGCGCGCCGGCCGGGTGATCCTGTTCGCCGCCGGCGCCCAGCTGGTCGGCGGCTGCCTGCTCGGCATCGTGTTCTTCATGGGCATCGGCCTGTCGATGGGCGGCGGCGGCTTCGACGCGCTGTACCTGACCATCGCCTGCGCGCTCTCCTCTACCGTCATCATCGTCAAGGTGTTGTACGAGAAACGCGAGCTCGACACCCTGCCGGGCCGCATCACGCTCGGCGTGCTGGTGCTGCAGGACATCTTCGCCATCCTGTTCCTGGCGGTGCAGCCGAGCCTCGCCGATCTGAAGATCGGCGTGATTCTGCTCTCGGTCGGCCGTGTCGGCGTGCTGGTGGCGACCGCGCTGGTGCTGAGCCGCTACGTCCTGCCGAGGCTGTTTCACCACATCGCCCGCCGCCCGGAACTGATCCTGCTCGGCGCGCTGGCGTGGTGCTTCCTGATCGGCGAAATCGCCGAGCAACTGCACCTGTCGCGGGAAATGGGTTCGCTGGTGGCGGGAGTGTCGCTGTCGACCTTCCCCTATGCGCTCGACGTTACTGCCAAAGTGACGACGCTGCGCGACTTCTTCATCACGCTGTTCTTTGTCGCGCTGGGCATGACGATCCCGATCCCCAGCCTGTCGGTGATCGGGCTCGCGCTGATCATCGCGGCCTTCACGGTGATCAGCCGCGTGGCGACGACGTTCACGCCGCTCTATTTGATGAAGCAGGGCCTGCGCGCCAGCCTGCTGCCGGCGATCAACCTCGCCCAGATCAGCGAATTCTCGCTGGTGGTGATCCAGACCGGCGTCGTCGCCGGACACATCCAGACCCAGACCGCCAGCGCGGTTTCGTTCGCCTTCGTGATCCTGGCGGTGCTGAGCACCTTCGCGATCATGCGCAGCGACCAGATCACGCGGGCATCGATCGGTCCCTTGAAGCGGATCGGGATCCGCGATCTCGATGACGGCCACGCGGCCGACGCCGGCCACGAGGCCGGTCACGGCGAGGCGCGGCGGGTCGTGATCCTCGGCTTCTTCCGCGCCGCCAGCGCGCTCCTGAGCGAGATCGAACGGCGCAATCCGGGTTTTCTCGATCAGCTCACCGTGATCGATTTCAACCCCAACGTATTCCGGACCCTGGCGGATCGCGGCCTGCACGTGATCTACGGCGACATCAGCAACGTCGATACGCTGGTGCATGCCGGCGTCGGCAAGGCCGAGCTCATCATCCTGAGCGTGCCGGACTCGCTATTGAAGGGCGCCGACAACGAAAAGCTGGTCCGCCACGTCCGCACGATCAATCCGACCGCCAGGATCGTCGCCACCGCCGACCTGCTGGCAGACGTCGCCGATCTCTACGCCGCCGGCGCGGATTATGTGACCGTGACCCGGATCAGCGACGCCCATGAACTCTACGCGGTGATCGAGGCCGCCGACGCCGGTCTCCTGCAGGACAAGCGGGCCGAACTCGATGCGCAGCTCGCCGAACGCAGGGAAGTGCTGCCGTAGCGCTGTGCGGACTATCGGGTCATGCCTGCCGGCCTGCCGGGCCTGCGGCTGCACGGCATCCCTTCAGCGACGTTCTGCCCTGCGTAATGGTGCTGGCGCGGGGTTCCGAGTCCGGCTAATGCTGCCCGGCACCAAGCGAGATGCAAGAAAATGGCCGATCCGATCCAGGAAGTCCTGCAGGCTTTTGCCAATGGCGAACTCGTCGTCGTCACCGATGACGACGACCGCGAAGGCGAGGGCGATCTGATCGTCGCGGCGTCGCTGTGCACGGCCGAGAAGATGGCGTTCATCATCCGCCACACTTCCGGCATCGTCTGCGCCCCGATCACCACCGAGGACGCCCGCCGGCTGCGGCTCGATCCGATGGTGGCGCACAACGAATCCAACCACACCACCGCCTTCACGGTGTCGATCGACTACAAGCCGGACAACGGCACCGGGATTTCGGCGGAGGAACGCGCCTCCTGCTGCCGGGCGCTGGCCAACCCGAACGCCGGCGCCAATGATTTCGCCCGGCCCGGACATATTTTCCCGCTGATCGCGCGCGACGGCGGCGTGCTGCTGCGCTCGGGTCATACCGAGGCCGCCGTCGACCTCTGCAAGCTTTCCGGCCTGCCGCCGGTCGGCGTCATCTCGGAACTGATGAACGACGACGGCACGGTCATGAAGGGCGAGCAGGTGGCGAAGTTCGCCGCCGATCATAAGCTCAGGCACGTCACCATCGCCGACATGATCGCCTATCGCCAGGCGCGCGAGAAGCTGATCGAGCGGGTTTCGACCTTCACCACCGACAGCCCGATCGGGCCGTTGCACGGCTACGCCTATCGCTCGCCGTTCGATTCCATCGCGCATGTGGCCTTCGTCTACAACAACATCGGCGACGGCAGGAACGTGCTGACACGCTTTCACAAGCCCAATATCGTCAAGGACATCTTCAACGGGCCAAAGCGCATGCAGGCGGTGCTGGAACACTTCAAAAAGAACGGCAGCGGCGTGCTGATCTACCTGCGCGACGGCGCCGCCGGCGTTCCGGTCGCGCCCTTGCCGGAGGACAAGTCCGCCGAGGCCGACCGCAACAAGCAATGGCGCGAGGTCGGCGTCGGCGCCCAGATTCTGCGCGATCTCGGCGTCAGCTCCATCCGTCATTTGACGTCTTCGGCGCACGACTACAAGGGACTGTCCGGTTTCGGCATCGAGATCCTCGCCAACGAGCAGCTTGAAGACTAATGCCGCTGGATTGCGGAAAGCGCGTCACCCGCCAACGGGTCGGCGCGAAGCGCGCCCCGGAACGACGCGCCCCATTTCAATTGCGCTTCCGCCCGTCGCGCCGTAAAATCAGCAATAGTGACACGAAAGGAATTTTCATGAACGTGCGCCCTCAGGCCAAGGACAAGCCGGCTTCGGTCGAGTTCCAGTGGGACGATCCGTTCATGCTCGACGAGCAGCTCACCGAAGACGAGCGCATGATCCGAGACACCGCGCGCGCCTATGCGCAGGACAAGCTGTTGCCGCGCGTCACCAAAGCCTATCTCGAAGAGAAGACCGACCGTGAGATCTTCAATGAAATGGGTGAACTCGGCCTGATCGGCATCACCCTGCCGGAGGAATATGGCTGCGCCAATGCGAGCTACGTCGCCTATGGCCTGGTGGCGCGCGAGATCGAGCGCGTCGATTCCGGCTATCGTTCGATGAATTCGGTGCAGTCGTCGCTGGTGATGCACCCGATCCATGCGTATGGCGACGAGAGTCAGCGCAAGAAATACCTGCCCAAGCTCGCCACCGGCGAGTGGGTCGGCTGCTTCGGCCTGACCGAGCCGGATGCCGGTTCCGATCCCGGCGGAATGAAGACGCGCGCCGAGAAGACCTCGGACGGGTACCGGCTCACCGGTACCAAGATGTGGATTTCCAACGCACCGATCGCCGACGTGTTCGTGTCATTCTCGAAAAGGGCATGAAGGGGCTGTCGGCGCCGAAGATCGGCGGCAAGCTCAGCCTGCGCGCCTCGGTGACCGGCGAGATCGTGATGGAGGGCGTCGAGGTGCCGGAAAGCGCGCTGCTGCCCAACGTCTCCGGCCTGAAGGGCCCGTTCGGTTGTCTCAACCGCGCCCGCTACGGCATTTCCTGGGGCGCCATGGGTGCCGCGGAAGACTGCATGGCGCGCGCGCGGCAATATACGCTCGACCGCAAGCAGTTCAACCGGCCGCTGGCGGCGACGCAACTGGTGCAGAAGAAGCTCGCGGACATGCAGACCGACATCGCGCTCGGCTTGCAGGCTTCCTTGCGGGTAGGGCGGCTGATGGACGAAGGCAAGATGGCGCCGGAGATGATTTCGATCGTCAAGCGCAACAATTGCGGCAAGGCGCTCGATATCGCGCGGATGGCCCGCGACATGCACGGTGGCAACGGCATCCAGATCGAATATCACGTGATGCGTCATGCCGCGAATCTGGAAACCGTCAATACCTACGAGGGCACCCACGACGTCCACGCGCTGATTCTGGGCCGCGCCATAACAGGCATTCAGGCGTTTTCGTAAGCTCGTCGAACAGGAATCGCGGACGTGACCTCACCCTCCGCTGTCATCGTCCGCGAAGGCGGGCGATCCAGTACGCCGCGGCCTCACGTCCTGACTCTGATGTCTGCGATGACTGGATACCCCGCCGGAGCCTGTCAGCGGGCTCGCCGAAGGCGAGACCCGGTGGCGGGGCATGACAGTTGTGGGTGCCGCATGCCGCGCGGCACCGACTCCGAGTAGGAACCCCATGGCCGACACCGAAGACATCCCCTTCAACCGCGACTTTCCCTTGAAACCCGGCGTCGCCGAGGAAGTCCGCCCCGGCGTGCGGCGCGTGCTCTGCGACAATCCGAGCCCGTTCACCTTCACCGGCACGGTGAGTTACATCGTCGGCACGGGCAAGGTCGCGATCATCGATCCCGGCCCGGATGACGCGGCTCATGCAGCGGCGCTGCTCGACGCCGTGCGCGGCGAAACCGTGACGCATATCCTGGTTACCCACACCCACCGCGACCACTCGCCGAACACCGCGCGGATCAAGGCCGCCACCGGCGCCACGGTCTATGCCGAAGGCCCGCATCGTGCCTCACGGCCGCGCTACGAGAGCGAGAAGCACAATCCGGAATCCGGCGCCGACCGCGACTTCCGCCCCGACGTCGCCGTCAGCAGCGGTGACACCATCGAAGGCGCGGGCTGGGCGCTGGAGGCGGTGGCGACGCCGGGCCACACCGCCAATCATCTGGCGTTCGCCTGGCCGGCGCGAAGGATCAATTTCGTCGGCGACCACGTGATGGGGTGGTCGACGTCGATCGTGGCGCCGCCCGATGGATCGATGATCGACTACATGACCTCGCTCGACACGCTGGCGAAGCGCGAGGAGGATTTGTATCTTTCCGGTCACGGCCCGGAAATTCCCGACGCCCAGCGCTATGTCCGGTTTCTGATCCGGCACCGGCAGGCGCGGGAAGCCTCGATCCTGCATCGGCTTGCCAAGGGCGAGGCCGATATCCCGACCATGGTGCGCGCAATCTATATCGGTATCGACCCGCGGTTGACCGGGGCGGCCGGCTATTCCGTGCTGGCGCATCTGGAAGATCTGGTCGGGCGCGGGGTGGTCGCGACGGATGGAGATCCGGTGATCAGCGGAAATTACCGGCTCGTCTGAGGGCCGCTTCCCGCCCTTCACTTCTTCAGTGTCTTGGCCTGCCCCTTGGCCGGGGCCTGCGGCTTTTTCACCGCAGGCTTGGCGGCGTCGACGGCGTTGTTGATGTCCTCGATCAGGCTGGAGACGCGCGCGGCGTTGCTGCCGAGATCACTCTCGAAATAGCGCGACGACGAGCGGATATCGACGCGCGAGCCCTCGCCATCCGGCCTGATGCGGATCGACACGTCTTCGCGAAATCCCATGATCATCGTTTGCGCGATGGCCTCGATGCGGCCGTCGCGACGCGGCTGCGGCGGCCGCTCGTCGACCACGCGCCATCTGCGCTTGTTGACCAGCGCGAGCGTGACCTCATAGGCCCTGAACGCCGGAACTTCGAGTTCGACCGTCTCGATGTCGGGATAGGCCAGCCGCTGCTGCTCGGCTGAGAAGAGTCCGGCATAAACCGCGGTGTTGGCGCCCTCGCCGGTGCGCAAGCGCGCCAGCGCCTCGAAGCGCGGCGGATCGATCGGGTCGGTGGTGATGTCGTGGATCGGCGGCAGCTTGCGGTATTGCAGGCCGAGATAGGCCGGGTAGGCCAGCACGATCGTGGCGATCAGGAATGCCAGCAGGATGCGGCCCATGCCGCGCGACCCGTTCTGCCAGATCGCGACGAAAGCGGCCAATCCCGCCAGAATGGAAAGCACGGCGCAGGCCAGCGCGCCGAAGAACGTCATCAGCGCCGGTTTGACTTCGAGGAAGCCGAAGCGGACGATGGCAATCGAAACCAGCACCGCGACGACCGAGAAAACCGCGAGATTGCGCGCCCATGTGGCGAGGCTGGATACGGGCTCCGACTGATAGGGAGCGGAAAACCTGCGGGCCATCCTTAAAATTCCATCATGGAGCGGGGGCGCCGATTCCTGGTTGGGGCAGATAAGCCGCGCTGGTGACCTAGCGCATTTCGGGGCGGGGTGGGAAGTGCTCCGTCCGCGCAAGCAGCCCGAAACCACCGTGGAAACCCGTCATGGCGCATGGTTGAACTGCGCCACCAAGAAGTCGATAAACGCCTTGATGCGCGGCGCACGGTGGCGGCCCGGAACCGTCAGCGCACGGATCGGAAACGCTTCTTCCATATGGCTTTGCGGCAGCAGCGGAACGAGGGCGCCCTGCCGTAACGCGCGCGCCACCATGAAATCCGCCAACCGCGCGATGCCGAGCCCGGCCACCGCCATGTCGAGCAGCAGGTCGGCATTGTCGCTGGTGAAGGTGCCTGATACCGCGAGCCGATTGATACCTTCAGGGGTGTGGAAGGGCCATTGCGACCACGCCAGTCCCGGCAGCGTCAGGCAATTGTGCTGCAGGAGATCGGCGGGCACGCGGGGCGATCCGTATTTCTCCAGATAGAGCGGACTGGCGCAGATGACGCGTTTCGCTTCGGCGACCTTGCGCGCCACCAGGGTCGAGTCACCGAGCGCGCCGGAGCGGATGGCGACGTCCACCTGCTCGGCCACCAGATCGATCTGCCGGTCCGAAACATGAAGTTCGACCGTGATGTCGGGATACCGGCTAAGGAAGACCGGAAGTGCCGGACCGAGTATTTGCTTGGCAATGGCTGTCCCGACGCTGATCCTGAGGTGACCGCGTGGAAGCCGGCTTGCGGCCGTGACCTCGGCTTCCGCAGCCTCGATGGATGCCAGGATGTCCCGGCTTCGGGCGACGAAAACTTCGCCTTCAGCGGTCAAGGCCAGCCGGCGCGTGGTCCGAGTCAGCAAGCTCACGCCCAGCCGGTCTTCAATACGGGTCACCAGTTTGGACAGTGCGGAAGGGGTGATCCCGAGATCTGCAGCCGCGGCGGCAAAACTGCCGCGCTCGATCACGCGAACGAACGCGTTCATTTCGGTAGAGGCGCTGGTATTCATGAATTCAGTTCATGTACGAGCGTACAAGATATCATATTATAGCGGTCAGCATACATAATATAGTGTTTCTTCGCAACGAAGGAGCATCGCTATGTCCCGGGAAGAGAAACCGAACGCCAGCGCGCCGACGGCGGGCGTTGACGGTGTGCTGCGCCGTCCCGATGGCAGCGTCGATATCGCCGCCTACTCGAAGATTGCGCAGCGCGAACGCGCGGAGGCCCTTGTTTCCTCGGCGAACGAAACCATTCGCATGCTGCGCGGAATGGCGTCGGCGATCCGGACGCGCCTTGCGCCGGTCGCAAGATCCGAACCGGCGTCCGGCAAGCATGGCGCGTCCGCTGCCAAGTGAGCCGCGTGCCGCCCGCCTAACTCGCTCTTCTTCGGTGGTCTGGAGGCGATGCGCAGGGATCGCGGACGGTGAGGGGGTGAAACCCCTCGCGGGACGACGTATGTGTCACTGGGCGTAAGCGCAGCGAAAACCGATGTAGACGGCGTAGAAGTCGGCCGATTTCCACTGCACGGCTGACGATTGTGTCTTGTCCGCGCCATACCACCACGATCCGCCCGCCGTCAGTGCTTCGTCGCCGCGGCGTTCCGCGAGCCACTCCCAGACATTGCCGCCCATATCGTAGAGGCCATTGATACCTCGCTTGGTCGCGCGGACCGCAGCATGGCGTGGCCAGCGATCGTTGCCGGACGTATTCATGCCGTCAGGTTTGTCGCCAACAGGATAAGGGTAGGTGTGCCCCCTTACGAAATCATCCGCAGGATTGGTGCGCATTTCGGTGTATGCGGCCATCTCCCATTCTTCCAGCGTAGGCAAGCGTCCGCCAAAGGCGGAGCAATAGTCACGCGCTTCACCCCACGACACATGCACAGCCGGCTCATCGTCGCTGCCCGGTCGTCCGAACGGAGCCGACCATGTCCATCCGGCGCGACGGATCCAGCTGCCCGCGAATTCATGTCCACCTCCAGCCTGTTCGGCGGCGGTTTTCAGAGCCCGTTCAGCGGCGAATTTGCGAAATTGGCCAATCGTGACTTCGGTCCGGTCGATGGCAAATTTGCCCATATTCTCGCGGTCACCGGATTCAGCGAATGCAACGCTGGTTACCGCCGTCAACCCACATCGAAAAGCGATCAAATGCCATTTCATGGGTGAACTCCTTCTCGTCTTGCCGCACGATGGGGAAATGGCAGGCGCCAACTCAATGCGCCTGCCAGGCACCGATTAGCTCAGGCGCTGGCGCAGTGCCGCCTGCGAGCGCCGAATGACGCCCTGATACATGCTCTGCTTATCCGGATACCATTGCATCGATGCAAGATTCATGAAACCCGCAATGCCTTCCATGTGCCGCGCCATCCGCTGCCGCATGGATTGATCAGGCTGAGGTCCTCGCAACGCACCGACATTCTCGGCCGCGTGATCCGGGTTCGATGTCGCGGCAAGAACGGTCGTCACCGCCGGATGGCCCATCGCCCATTTGATGAAGAACTGCGCCCAGTTTTCCACACCGATGTCCCGAGCAAAATCCGGTAGCGGCCGGCCCTCGACGATTTTGTGCAGGCGGCCTTTTTCCAACGGCATGTTTGTCAACACGCCGATGCCCTTGTCCATCGCCGAACGAAGGATGCGCTCCTCGGCGTTGCGGTTGAAAATCGAATAGTTGACCTGGATAAAGTCAAGCAGGTCTCTGTCAATCAAACCTGCAAGTGCCTGATGATAATCATTCTCGTGCACCGAGGCGCCGACGTAGCGGATTCTGCCCTCCTTCTTCCAGGCGCGCAGCAGCGGCACGATGGCGTCGACATTGACCAGGCTATGGCAGTGGAACAAGTCTATCTTGTCGCGCCACAGCCGAAGCCGCGATTGCTCCATGCTGGCCAGCGCATGACTGTCGTCGGCGAGGTAGTCGCCGGTCGACCAGATCTTGTTGCTGATAAACATCTGATCGGTCACGCCCATCGCGCTGAGAAATCCACCGACGCTGACCTCGCTTGTACCGTACAGTGGCGATGTATCGATCACCCGAACGCCCGCATCGACATACCTCTTGGTGACTTCGCGCAGCTCGTCACGCTTGCGGCCCGGCAGCAGGTCGAAGGTCAGAAACGTACCCAGTCCGAGCGCCGGAAGGCTTTCATTGGTGCGGCCGATCGTTCGGTTCAGTATCGAGCCGGCTGCGGGCGCACGCGACGCGCCGACCAAAGGTGCTTGCGCATTGGCGGTCGAAACGCCGAGTGTCGTTCCCGGCACGGCGGTCGCGGCGATAGCACCCATTGCTGCGGCGGCGCCCAGAAAACTGCGGCGATCGGTCGTAAGGGGGGGATTTTGAGGTGTCTTGTCCATGGCATATCTCCGTTGATGGCCCTGCGGCAATCCGCAGGGTCGCCTGCCAATAGAAAGGATCGTTCCCTCTATCTGTCGCGCGGGTTCCTGACCCGATCTGACCGATCCTGACGCGACGACCGGTTCAATTTTCCGCCATGTAGCGAATTGCGGTTCCAGGAATTGTATGTCTGTTGAAGCAACATCGCTGCTCAGGAAGTCGCCATGCAATGTGATATTGGTAAGGGTGCGTCCACCATCGATCGGTTAAGTTCCCAGCCGGATGGTTGGCGGCGCGCTCGATGGGCGAGCGGCGCATTCGAAACTGCGCACCGGCCGATGACGTCCATTGTCGAAGGACGTATTCTGTCGCCACATCACCTCATTATGGCGACCCTCTCTGGCGGCGCCGAGCGGCATGAAATTTCGGCTGATGGCGGGCATCGCTATGACGGCCCCGATTTGCCGTCGACCGTTTCATTTCTGCCGGCCGGCTGTGAACGACGGCTTCGGCTTCACAATGTGGCTTGGCGATGGGCGGCGATCGCGCTCGACCCCGCGAAGATTTCCGCAATAGCTTGCACGTCCATTGAGGCGCTAGGCCCGTTGTCAGGAGCGGAGGACAGCTTTGTCTGGAACATGCTGGCGGAATTCGAGCGGCTTGACGCGCTGGAAGGTGGCCTCGACACGACCTATTGTGACACGATGAGCTCCGCTCTCATTCTCTACCTTGCACGCCGATACGGTGGTGCGAGAGTGAAGGATACGCCGATCAAGCTGCCGGCGTGGCGATTACGGCGCGTCACCGACTTCATCGACGCGCATCTGAGCGGAGCGATTCGGGTGGCCGATCTCGCCAATCTTGCGCAGCTTTCGGAAGGCCATTTCCATCGCGCGTTCAGGGCGACGACAGGACAGACGCCACTGGAATTCGTTCATGTCCGGCGTGTCACGATGGCAAAGCAACTGCTGGCGAGCAACACGCTTTCGGTGGCGCAGATGGCTCTGCGCGTAGGCTTTTTAAGTCCCGCGCATTTTGCCCGCGTCTTCCGCTCGGTGACCGGCCAGAGTCCGTCCCAATATCGACGCTCGTTCCACCTCTGAAAAAATCCCAACCGGCAACCAGCAGGCCCATCGTCGCGATCTACGTTCCGGGATTGCTGGATCACGCCACAACTTCGCCTGGCTTGGCCGTCCCTCTCGGTGAGAGGGACGGCGCTACCTCTTACGCCGCGGCGTTCGGGAACCTGTAGCTCTTGAACTGGTCGCGCAGCGCAGTCTTCAGGATCTTGCCCGTTGCCGTATGCGGAATGCCGTCGACGAAGACGACGTCATCCGGCATCCACCATTTGGCGATCTTGCCGTCCATGAACTTCAGGATATCCTCGCGCGTCGCGCTCTGGCCGGCCTTGAGCTGGATGATCAGCAGCGGCCGCTCGTCCCATTTCGGATGATAGACGCCGATCACGGCGGCTTCCGCCACGGCGGGATGTCCGACCGCGAGGTTTTCCAGGTCGATCGAGGAAATCCACTCGCCGCCGGACTTGATTACGTCCTTGGAGCGATCGGTGATCCGCATGTAGCCGTCGGCGTCGATGGTGGCGACGTCGCCGGTGTCGAAATAGCCGCTCTCGTCGAGAATGTCGGCGTCCACTCGGAAGTAGGCTTTCGACACCGCGGGTCCGCTGACTTTCAGCCGTCCAAATGTCTTGCCGTCCCAGGGCAGGTCCTTGCCGGCGTCGTCGGTGATCTTCATCTGGACGCCGAACGGCGGGTAGCCCTGGGTCTGCAGGATATCGAGACGGGCCTCGCCGGTGAGCTTGTCGAACGGTGGCTTCAGCGCGGCCAGCGTGCCGATCGGGCTCATCTCGGTCATGCCCCAGGCGTGGCGCGCCTGCACGCCCAGATCGAGGAACGCCTGGATCATCGAGCGCGGCATCGCCGAGCCGCCGCATACCACCATGCGCAAATGCGGCAGTTTCAGATTGCTGGCGGCCATGTGGTTGAGCAGCATCAGCCACACCGTCGGCACGCCGGCGGTGTGAGTCACTTGCTCGGTGTCCAGGAGCTCGTAGACCGAGGCGCCGTCGAGTTTCGCGCCGGGGAACACCAGCTTGGTGCCCATCGATGGCGCCGAGAACGCGATGCCCCAGCTGTTGGCATGGAACAACGGAACCACCGGAAGCATTGTATCCGCAGCGTTGGCGCCGAGCGAATCGCCGGTATTGGCCATCAGCGCGTGCAACACGTTGGAGCGATGCGAATACAACACGCCTTTGGGATCGCCGGTGGTGCCGGAGGTGTAGCACATCGCGGCCGCGGTATTTTCGTCGAAGGTCTTCCACGCGAAATCGCCGTCCGCTTCCGCGATCCAGTCTTCATAGGCGACCGCGTTCTTCAGCGTGGTTTGCGGCATGTGCGCCTTGTCGGTGAAGACGATGTAGCGTTCGACGCTTGGCAGTTTGTCGGCGATCTTCTCCAGAATAGGAATGAAAGTGAGATCGGTCATCACCACGCGGTCTTCGGCATGATTGATGATCCAGGCGATCTGGTCTGGGAACAGCCTCGGATTGACAGTGTGGCAGATCGCGCCGATGCCCATGATGCCGTACCAGGCTTCGAGATGGCGCCAGGTGTTCCAGGCGATGGTGGCGACGCGGTCGCCGAGCTTGATGCCGCCGCGGTCGAGCTGCCGCGAGACTTTCAGCGCGCGGTCGCGGATTTGCCGGTAATTGGTGCGGTGGATGGGGCCTTCGACCGATCGCGTTACGACCTCCTGGGTGCCATGGACTTCGGCGGCATGCTCGATAATCCGGTGACAAAGCAAAGGCCAGTCTTGCATCAATCCACGCATACGGTCGTTCCTCCAGAATGTGTTGTCGCTTGCCGCAGGTATTCACGGGATGGCCATGAACTTTAGCGCGGAGAAAGCAAGCCGGAAATGGCCTTGTGGGAGCTTTCGCCGCACCGCGGCGGCAATGATTGCCGCGGCGGCAGCGCTTTGGCTTTGCATCCAACCAACGCCGGCCGCCGCGGCGACGAAGGCGGGAGCGTGGCCTCAGGGGCCCTGGAGCGGAATGTTCCGGGAGAGCAGGCCGAAGCCGCGCAGGGCGGCCGTGCTGGCGGTGCCGCTGCCGAAGGCGCGGCCGAACGAGGCGCCCAAAGCGCAAGCCGACAAGGCTGACCCGAAGGCCGAGTCTAAGGTTGAATCCAGAAAGGCGGAAGCCGACAAGCCCGAGCCCGAAAAGCCTGTCGCCGCCGGCGCCGACAAGGCAGCGGAACCGGCCGCCGCTCCGCCGCCTTCCGCCTGCCGGCTGGCGCTGACGGATGCCATCGCGATCGCCCCCAGCATCCCCGACATCAAGGGCGTTGGCGGCTGCGGCGGCGAGGATCTGGTGCGGCTGGAGGCGGTGGTATTGCCGGACCGGCGGCGGGTCAACGTCAAGCCCGCGGCGGTCCTGCGCTGCGCCATGGCGTCGGCGCTCGCCGACTGGATTCGAACCGATATGGCGTCGCTGGCGGAGAGCCTCGGGAGTACCCTCAGCGATCTCGACAATTTCGATTCGTTTCAATGCCGCGGTCGCAACCGCGTGGTCGGCGCTAGGTTGTCCGAGCACGGCCGCGCCAACGCGATCGATATTCGCGCCATCAAGCTCGCCGACGGCCGCTCGATCTCGCTGACCGACCGCGCGGTGCCGCGCGAGACTCGCGAGAGCGTATTGCATTCGATGTGTGCGCGGTTTCCTACGGTGCTGGGGCCAGGCTCGGACTGGTATCACGAGGACCACATCCATATCGATCTGATGGAGCGACGAAACAATTACAAGATCTGCCAGTGGGACGTGTGGGATCCGCTGCCGCATAGGGCCCCGCTGTTGCCGGCCGACCGGCCGGAGGCGGCCCCGCCGCGCGAAGTCGCCGCCAAATCCGAGACTGAGCAAGACAAGACTGAGCAAGGCAAGACTGAGCAAGGCAAGACTGAGCAAGGCAAGACTGAGCAAGGCAAGACTGAGCAGACCAAGGCCGAGCAAGCCAAATCCGATGCGGCCAAATCCGCTACGACGGCGCCGGCCGCCCGGGAGAGCGCGCTAAAGAAAAAGCGCCGGCAAGACCGGCGCTTTTGATCGGATTGTCGACGGATAAGATGCCGGAATTGCCGGCTATTGCATCATTGCGTGGCCACCGCCCTGCAACGCCATCTTCGAATTATAGGGCGAGTCGCCTTGCTTGGGGTCGAGCACGACCACGACTGTGCCCTGCTTGACGCGGCTGTAGAGATCGATGACGTCCTCGTTGGTCATGCGGATGCATCCCGACGAAATCGAGGCGCCGATATATTCCGGCTGGTTGGTGCCGTGGATCCGGAACAGGGTGTCGCGGTTGCCCTGGTAGAGATAGAGCGCGCGGGCGCCGAGCGGGTTGTCGACGCCGCCAGGCACCGAAGCGGGCAGGCCTTCAATGCGCTTGTGGATGTCGGCGGTCGGCGTCCATTTCGGCCATTCCGCCATGTTGCCAACCCGCGCGATGCCGGAGAAGGCGAGCGCTTCCTCGCCGACCGTGACGCCGTAGCGGATGGCCTTGCCGCCATCCTGCACCAGATAGAGATAGTGATTGTCGGAATCGACGACGATGGTGCCGGGCATTTCCTTGCGATGATAGTCGACGATGGCGCGGCGGAACGGCTCGGCGGGAGCGACCTTGGCGTAACGCGCCTTGGCAAGCTGGGCCTTGTCCGACGGCTTCAGCGTGGCCTCCGGTGCAGCCTGATACGTCGTGGCCTGCATGCAGCCCGACAGCATCAGGCCGGTGGCCAGAATTCCCAACTTTGCCTTCAGCGACGACATGGTTCAATTCCAATCGAAAGTCTTCGCGGTCGGGCACCAACACTGCGCCCGAAACGACACGATTCCATTAATCGCATTATCGTGGAAATCGTCCCTCATTCCAGAGCTGAGATGCCTGTTGCGCGTTGCAGCACGCTGGCTGTGTCTTTTTTGCCGCAAGTGTAGCGGCTTCCGGCTGAATTTTAGGCAGACGGGCCATCGCCGCCGAATTGCCGCCATCAAACCGTCACCCCGTTGCCGCAAATGTGGATTGCAGGTTAATTCGCGGGGTCATCACGGGGTTGCCAGAATCGCGCTAAGTCCTGTTGGGTGCCATGGCGGTCTCGGGCGAAGCATGCCCTCAGACCTCATCCGCGGGTGGGTACCGGTTCGCGTGAAGAAAACGCGTCAGAAGAAAAACAGCGTCCTGCGTGCCTTTTTCCGGAGTTGCCCATGCTGTCGGTGTTCGTGCCTGCCGAGTTCTCCCTGAAGAAGATCGACGCCACCGATCTCGCCGCGCTGCCGGAGAGCGCGGTATGGCTCGACCTCGTCAAGCCGACCGGGGGCGAGGACCGGGCGGTGGAGCGGCTGGCCGGGATCGCGGTGCCGACCCGGGAGGACATGCAGGAGATCGAGATTTCCAGCCGGCTCTACATCGAAAACGGCGCCCGCTTCATGACGGCCACGCTGATGTGCGCGGCCGACACCGAGAATCCGCGGACTACGGCGGTAACCTTTATCCTCGCCGGCCATCGGCTGGTGACGGTGCGCTATGACGAACCAAAACCGTTCATGCTGGTGGAGAACAAGCTGGCGCGCGGCTGCGCGCCAGGGATTACCGGCGAGATGGTGCTGATGGAGCTGCTCGACGCGGTGATCGACCGCAATGCGGACATTCTGGAGCGCGCCGGCAGCGACATGGAGACCATCAGCCATGATATCTTCGAGCCCGCGGGAGCCGCGCGCACCGGACAGGCCAAGCGCTATTCCGACATCCTGATTGCGATCGGGCGCAAGGGCGATCTCACCTCCAAGGTGCGGGAAAGCCTGGTCTCGATCGGCCGGGTGGTGACCTTCGTCGCCGCCGGCACCGAAGGCGTCAAATGGTCCAAGGACATGCGCGAGCAGTTGAAGACCATGCAGCGCGACGTCACCTCGCTGACCGACCACGCCAGCTACCTTTCCAACAAGATCACCTTCGTGCTCGACGCCATGCTCGGCGTCGTCAATCTCGAGCAGAACAACATCATCAAGCTGTTTTCGGTGATGGCGGTGGTGCTGATGCCGCCGACCCTGATCGCCTCGGTCTATGGCATGAATTTCAAGCTGATGCCGGAACTGGAATGGACCCACGGCTATCCGATGGCGCTGGTCATGATGCTGCTCGCCGCGGCCGGGCCCTATCTGTTCTTCAAGTGGAAGAAGTGGTTGTAGTCACTGGCAGGTTAAGGACGTAAGCCGCTGCCGAGCAGTTTTCATGCCCTTAAGAACGGGGAACCCGCCACATTTGCACGGATAAAATTTGAACGTTGCGCTGAACGTTTGCGCGACGGCTTTCTGCGATAACGCTGTCACAAGCCGCGAGGACAGCCATGGTTCAGAACGTGATAACGTCACTCCGCAACGTCGTGGATTTCGCGCGCTATCAGCAGGGCCGCAGCGCCGCGGGCAGGGCGCCTGCGATGTCGGCACGGATGTGCCGGCATTGCGGCGCTGACTTGCTCGAGGGCGAGCGCGAAGAGGAATGTTCCAGCATCCTCAACGTCGAGGTGCTGCCTGCACCGCGGGCCGCGCAAGTGCTGCGCGGAGTTATTTGAGCGGGTGCGCAGGCCTCATCCTGGAGCAGCCGCGCATCTAGCGGCGTCTCGAAGGATAGGCCGCGAGAGCTTCTGCCTTATCCATCCTTCGAGACGTCATGCCGCGCATGGCGTCTGGAGCAGGTCGGCCCTACACGTGCTGCCCGCCATTGATGTGGATCTCGGCGCCGTTGACGTATGACGATGCCTCGGTGCACAGCACATAGATGATCTTGGCGACTTCATCCGGCGTTCCAAGCCGGCGCAGCGGGATCTGCTGATCCACGATCTTCTCGGTGCCGGGCGACAGGATCGAGGTGTCGATTTCGCCCGGCGCGATCGAATTGACGCGGACGCCGATGCGGCCGAAATCGGACGCCATCTCGCGGGTCAGCGAGGCCAACGCCGCCTTCGAGGTCGCGTAGGCCGCGCCCGCGAATGGATGCACCCGCGAGCCCGCGATCGAAGTGACGTTTACCACCGAGCCCTTGGCGGCCGTCAATTCCTCGATCAGCCCCCGCGCCATCATGATCGGCGCGAAGAAATTGACCCGGAACACATGGCTCCAGGTCTCGATGTCGGTGTCGATCGACCCCAGCCGCGCGCCGCCTTCGGCCTTCGGCGAAATTGCGGCGTTGTTGACCAGCGCGTGCAGCTCGCCGCCCTCCAGCCGCTCACGGATGTCCGAAATCGCCCGCGTGGTGTCGGCGTGGTCTGCGAGGTCGACCTGGATGTGGTCTTCGGGGCCGGCGCCCCACGGGCACTCCTCCGGGAACGGATGCCGCGAGCAGGTCAGCACGCGCCAGCCCGCCGAGGAGAAGCGAATCACGGTGGCATGGCCAATACCGCGGCTGGCTCCGGTCAGAAGCATGGTGCGCCGCGGGCCGAGGTTGGATGAATTGGGCATAAGGTCCTTCAGACGTTCATATTCTATGGATAAAGCCGGGTCTTCGACCACGGCTGGTCGGGCGCCGCGCGCGCGAATTCAATGCGGTCATGCAGGCGGAACGGCCGGTCGTGCCAGAATTCGAACCGGGCGGGCTGGATGCGCCAGCCGCTCCAGCCCTGCGGGCGCGGCACCTCGCCGATGATGTGCCTGGCCGCCACCTGGGCGATTGCCTGCTCGAAGGCGTAGCGGCTTTCGAGCGGCTGCGACTGCTTGCTGGCCCAGGCGCCGATCTGTGCATGTTTCGGGCGGGTGGCGAAATAAGCGTCGGCCTCGGCCTCCGTCACCGGCGACACGTTGCCGCGGATGCGGACCTGCCGGCGCAGCGATTTCCAGTGAAACAGTAACGCCGCCTTGGGATTTGCGGCGAGTTCGCGGCCCTTTTGGCTGGCGACGTGGCTGTAGAAGACAAAACCGTCTGCGTCATAGTCTTTCATCAGCACCATGCGCACGTCGGGCAGCCCGTCGGCGTCGACGGTGGCGAGCGCCATCGCGTTGGGATCGTTCGGCTCGGCCTTCACCGCCTCGGCAAACCATTCGCCGAACAGCGCAAACGGTTGCTCCGCGGCGGTGAAATCACCTGATGTTAACGGTGTCGGGTGTTTGATGGAGGTTGTGTCGGTCATGTCAGGAGTTCCGAGTTGCATCCGCCCGCGTCCCAGAGCGCGTTGCAGTCCCCATGCAGGCTCGCCCTATATAAGACATGGGAGCGCTTTGGCCTATCGGCGATCGGGCCGGCGGGAGCCGTCATGACGTTGTTTCTGATCGGCATCGGCTCCGGCGGCTGCAGCCTGTCCCGCGGCGACGGCGCCTTCGCCAAAATGGATGACAACGAGGTGACGGGGTCGGTCCGGGCGGCGCAGCCGCCGATGCCTACCGAGACCGATCTGGCCCTTGCCCGCACCGCGGCCTCGGACGTGCTGACCAAGGGCACCAAGGATTCCAGCCAGCCGTGGGAAAATCCGGAGACCGGCGCGCGCGGCTCGGTGACGCCGCTGGCGCAATCCTATGCGTCGGACGATGGCCGGACCTGCCGGGATTTCCTGGCGAGCTACGTCAACGGCCGCTCCGAAAGCTGGCTGCAGGGCGCCGCCTGCAAGGGTGGCCATGGCCGCTGGGAAATCCATACGCTAAAGCCATGGAGGCGGGGCTGAGCGCGATCGGATGAATCGGATGAAATGCCCCGTTGCAAAAATACCACTGACACCCCAGATGAAGGCTGAAGCGGGCCAGCGGCCCATCGGCTAGGATCTGATTTCCCTGGAGCCTTTCGGTGCTGATTTAATCAGAGCCGGGGTCTGGTCTATTGTTTGGACGCGTTTTCTTCGCGCGAACCGCTGCCTACCCTGGGATAAAGTCCGAGGGCATGCTTCGCTCGAAAACGCTTTAGAGGAGACGTGACGGATGCGCGACCCCTATGAGGTCTTGGGGGTGCCGCGAGGCGCCAGCGCTGCGGCGATCAAGAGCGCCTATCGCAAGCTCGCCAAGAAGCATCACCCCGACGCCAACAAGAACGATCCGAAGTCCCAGGCGCGTTTTTCCGAACTGAATTCGGCCAACGAGATCATCGGCGACGAAGCCAAGCGCAAGCAGTTCGATCGCGGCGAAATCGACGCCGAGGGCAAGCCGCGCTTCCAGGGCTTTCCCGGAGGCGGCGACCCGCGCGGTCGCGGCGCTTCGCCCGGCGGCTTCGAGACCCACACCTTCCGCAGCGGCCCGGGCGGCGGCGGCTTCGAAGACATCCTCAACAGCATGTTCGGCGCCGCCGGGCGTAGCGCGAGGCCGGGACCGGGCGGTGCCTTCGAGTTCGACAGTGGCGGCATCGGGCTTGATCTCGATCTCTCCGTCGCCATGACGGTGTCGCTGGAAGAGGCGGTGAACGGCGTCGAAAAGCGCGTCCGGCTGCCGAGCGGCAAGGAGCTCAACGTCAAGATTCCCGCCGGCGTGATCGCCGGCCAGCAGATTCGGCTGAAAGGGCAGGGCGAAACCGCGCCCGGCCACCGGCCCGGTGATCTACTCATCACGGTCTCCGTGGCGCCGCATGCCTTCTTCAAGGTCGACGGCAGCGACCTGCGCGTCGATCTGCCGATCACGCTCTACGAGGCGGTGCTCGGCGGCAAGGTTCGCGTCCCGACGCTGGGCGGCGCGGTCGAATTGTCGATTCCGAAGAACACATCGAGCGGGCGGACCTTCCGCCTCAAGGGCAAGGGCATGCCGAAGCCGGGCGGCGGTACCGGCGACCTGTTCGTCACTACCCGCATCATGCTACCCGACGGGAACGATTCGGCACTGGAAGCGTTGATGCAGAAGTGGAGAGATGGCCATCCGTACCATCCGCGCAGCGAATTGTAGCGTTTCGAACCAGCATGCCCTCGTACTCGGGGGCTTATCGCTGTTGGCGTGACGAAAACGCCTCAAACGGCTTGGTTTCAAGGCGTTCCAAAAAAATACGGCCTCGACCGGGGGACCAGCGCGGTACAAAAACCCCAGCCGAGGCCGCTTCGCGTCGATCGGCGGATCGAACGCGCCTCACCTTCGCGTGATCACCTGGTGCGATTTTGAGACGCGCCGATGTCTGGATTCCAGATTTTCGGTGTCGGAATTGGGACGCGAAGTGTGAGAGGTCCATTACGCTATCTAAGATTGTAGCCCTGCGTCACCCGCCCTGCTTCTCGGTGGCATCGTAGACCAGCCGCGCCACCTGGGTCAGGCGCTCGCGGTCGCTGCTGCCGCTGACCACATAGGCCACGCCGCGGTCGGCCCAGAACAGCGCACCATCCTTGTCCCGCGTCGCATAACGCATCTGCGTCGTCTCGGCGTCCGCCTTGGCGGTATAAACCGTAAAGCGCTCGCCCGATGCGCTCTCATACATCAGGAACGAAGCGGGCCCGGTCGGGCCGGGCAACAGCCTGCCGCCGACCAGCTTCAACCCGGTCGCGTCGAGCTCCGGCGCGAACACCGCCCAGCCGCAGCGCTTGGTCAGCCATGCCTGCAGATGGGCGCGTTCGCTGCCGGGCACCTCGACCGGATGACGAACCTCGACCACGTAAAGCCGGTGCGCGACCAGCGCATCGCCGGTAAGACTCTGGAACGCCGAGGGCGCCGCCGCCACCCCATGCGCCAGCCAGCCGGCGCCGCCGCCGGCCATGAACGCCACCAAGGTTGCGGCGATCGCGCCGTACATCCATCGGCGCGGCCGTCGCACCAGCCGTTCGATCTCGAGCCGCCTCGGCACTGGCTCGTCGGCGACGGAGTCGTAGCGCGCATGGAGCGCGTCCGCCATTGCGCGCCACGATTGCACTCGCCCGGCATCTTCGGGATGCGCCGCGAGCCATGCCTCGACATCGCCGCGCCGCTCCGCCGGCAGCTCGCCGTCGATGTAGGCGTGCAGTTCATCTTCGGTGACGGGAATCCTGGGCTCGGTCATTGTCGTTGTCTCTTCTGAATCGAAAGGTTCGCGGCTTCCTCGGAAACTTCATGCATCAGGCTTGTCATCACTTCACCCGCCGCAGTGACGGCCCTTCGCCCTCGAGCGCGGCTTTGACATGGGCGCGGGCGCGGGCGAGGCGCGACATCACGGTGCCGATCGGAACGCTCTGAATGTCGGCGACCTCGCGGTAGCTCAACCCTTCCAGCATCACCAGCAGCAGCACCGAGCGCTGCTCCTCGACAAGGGTGGCCAGCGCGCGGGCGATGTCCCGCCCTTCGGCCTCGGTGCCGCTGGCGTCGGCATTGTTGTCGAGCAGCGGCATGAACTGCGGCCGCCGCGCCAGCGAACGCCGCCGGTTCTTGTTGAGGTTGGTCAGGATGGTGTAGAGCCAGCTCCTGACATCGCCCCCGAGAAACAGCCGTTCCGAACGCAACGCCCGCACCAGCGTGTCCTGCACCAGGTCGTCGGCGATGTCGGCGTCGCGCGCCAGCGCGCGCGCATAGCGGCGCAGCGCCGGAATCACCGCCTCGACACTCTGACGAAATGCGCTCATTACGGAGATCTCGGTTTGCTGCGGCGGCCTGCGAACTCGCGCGAACGCCTGCTACATCATAACACCCGGATGCCGCAACTATTCCGGCTGTCCAGCTTGCGCGACCACAGCCGCAACGGGCGTGAATTTGGGCTGTACCGCCCCGGAGGGCTGGTGTACCTCCAGACCTCGTCAAGCTCGATTGGAACCCCGGATGTCGCAAGATTCAGGTCTGATGCAAGGTCTTATGCAAGGTCTTATGAAAGGCAAGCGCGGGGTGATCCTGGGCGTCGCCAACAACCGCTCGATCGCCTGGGGCATCGCCAAGGCTTGCCGCGCGGCGGGCGCGGAGATCGCGCTGACCTGGCAGGGCGACGCGCTGAAGAAGCGGGTTGAGCCGCTGGCCAAGGAGCTCGACGGCATCGTGCTCGGGCATTGCGACGTCACCGATCCCGCCACCATCGACGCGGTGTTCGCCGTGCTTGCGGAAAAATGGGGCAAGATCGACTTCGTAGTGCACGCCATCGCGTTCTCCGACAAGGACCAGCTTGACGGTCGCTACCTCGAAACCACCGCCGACAACTTTTCCAAGACCATGCTGATCAGCTGCTACTCGCTGACCGCAATCGCGCAGCGCGCCGAAAAACTGCTGACTGACGGCGGCTCGATCCTGACGCTGACCTATTACGGCGCGGAGAAGTGGATGCCGCACTACAACGTGATGGGCGTCGCCAAGGCGGCGCTGGAGGCCAGCGTGCGCTATCTCGCCGCCGACCTCGGCGAGAACAACATTCGCGTCAACGCGATTTCGGCGGGACCGATCAAGACGCTGGCGGCGTCCGGCATCGGCGATTTCCGCTATATCCTGAAGTGGAACGAATACAATTCGCCGCTGCGCCGCACCGTCTCGATCGAGGAAGTCGGCGACAGCGCGCTGTATCTGCTGTCGGACATGTCGCGCGGCGTCACCGGCGAAGTGCATCACGTCGATGCCGGCTATCACGTCGTCGGCATGAAGCGCCCGGACGCGCCGGATATTTCGCTGAACAAGGAATAGTCCGAGCGACCGATGCCTGCGCCTGTCCTGTACTACATTCGCCACGGCGAGACCGCATGGAATGCCGCCGGACGCTTCCAGGGGTCGCAGGATATTCCGCTGAACGACCTCGGCCGCACCCAGGCCGTGACGTCAGGCGGCATCCTCGCCGACCTGATCGCGCGCAATGGCCATGAGCCGTCCGCGCTGCCGTTCGTCGCAAGCCCGCTCGGCCGCGCCCGGCTCACCATGGAGTTGATGCGCGAAACCATGCGACTGCCGCCGGACGGGTACTCCGTCGACGACCGGCTGCGCGAGATCGGCTACGGCCGTTGGGAAGGCCTGACGCTGCCCGAGATGGAGCGGCACGACGCCGCCACCTTCGCCTCCCGCATGGCGGACAAATGGGGCGTGTCGGCGCCTTCGGGCGAGAGCTATGCCAGCGTCACCTTGCGGATGCGGGAATGGTTCGATTCCCTGGCCGGCGACACCGTCACGGTCGCGCATGGCGGCACCATGCGGGCGCTGATGGTGGCGCTCGGTATCGCCACGCCGCTGGAGGCCTCGGACATGCCGATCGGGCAGGGCGTGGTCTACGTGTTCAGCGGGGGCCGGCTGACGAAGCATGGGTGAATTCTTTTCCCTCTCCCGCTTGCGGGGCAGGGTGCCGAGCGGAGCGAGGCGGGTGGGGGCTCTCTCCGCGAATCCCATCGTCGAGAGAGCCCCCACCCGACCCTCCCCCGCAAGAGCGGGAGAGGGGGCGCATCACCGATGCCGCGCCGGAGTGGTTAATTCTCGCCATTTGACAGCATCGAACCACGCGCGTTACGACACGTCATACGTTGACATTTACCGACAGCGTTAAATGTCAACGCTGGTAGATCGAGCGCATCAAATGTCCTTCAACACCTTCGGCCACCTGTTCCGGGTCACGACCTTCGGCGAAAGCCACGGGATCGCGATCGGCTGCGTGGTCGATGGCTGCCCGCCGCTGATCGCGCTGACCAACGAGGACATCCAGCTCGATCTCGATCGCCGCCGTCCTGGCCAGTCGCGCTTCACCACCCAGCGCCAGGAAGCCGACGCGGTTAAAATCCTGTCCGGCGTGATGGCGCATCCGGAAAACGGCAAGCAAGTGACCACCGGCACCCCGATCGCGCTCCTGATCGAGAACACCGACCAGCGCTCCAAGGACTATTCCGAGATCAAGGACAAGTTTCGTCCCGGCCATGCCGACTTCACCTACGAAGCCAAATACGGCCTGCGCGATTATCGCGGCGGCGGGCGTTCCTCGGCGCGCGAAACCGCGACCCGCGTCGCCGCCGGCGCCATCGCGCGAAAAATCCTGCCCGGCGTCACCGTGCGCGGCGCGCTGGTGCAGATGGGCCCGCACAAGATCGACCGCGCCAAGTGGGACTGGGACGAGATCGCGCGCAATCCGTTCAACTGCCCGGACAAGGACAAGGCCGCGTTCTTCGAGGGCTACCTCGACGGCATCCGCAAGAGCGGCTCGTCGATCGGCGCGGTGATCGAGATCGTCGCCGAAGGCGTGCCGGCGGGATGGGGCGCGCCGATCTACGCCAAGCTCGATGCTGAATTGGCCGCCGCGCTGATGAGCATCAACGCGGTCAAGGGTGTCGAGATCGGCGCCGGTTTTGGCGCGGCCGAACTATCCGGCGAGGAAAACGCCGACGAGATGCGCACCGGCAACAACGGCACCAGGTTCCTGTCGAACCACGCCGGCGGCGTGCTCGGCGGCATCACCACCGGCCAGCCGGTGGTGGCGCGCTTCGCGGTGAAGCCGACCTCGTCGATCCTGTCGCCGCGCCAGACTGTCGATCGCAGCGGGGCCGACACCGACATCATGACCAAGGGCCGCCACGATCCCTGCGTCGGCATCCGCGCGGTGCCGGTCGGCGAGGCCATGATGGCCTGCGTGCTGGCGGATCATTTTCTGCGGCATCGCGGGCAGGTGGGCGGTTGATCGTAGATCCGCCGAGAGTTGGCAGACCCCTCGGGCGTCGTTGCGAGCGCAGCGAAGCAATCCATCTTTCTTTCTGCTGCGCGATTGATTGCTTCGCTGCGCTCGCAATGATGGGGCGGGTCGGCTAGTGGCTGATCCGCTCCTGATCTGATCTGGCAATTGGCGCCAGCGCAATCGGCCGATCCCGCGAGTTTACGTGATTGCGCCTTCGGCTCACACCGTTCTACGGACTGAGCGCCATCCGCGTCGAAACCGTCTTCAAACAGCGTCTTTGGCAACCTTCAGCGGTGTCGCCTTGACCGACTTGCTGGCGGGCTTGGCCGCGAACTCCATGGGCTCCTTCGTAAAAGGATTGACGCCGCTGCGGGCTTCAGTAGCAGGCTTGTTCACGATGGACATTTTGGCAAAGCCGGGAATGACGAACTCGCCGGATTCATTCAGTTCCTTGTAACCAACCGTCGCCATCTGCTCGATGACGGCCTTTACGTCTGCCTTGGAAACCTGCGTTCCCTCGGCAATTGCGTCGATCAACTGGTTCTTGGTCATCTTGGCCATCGCAAATACCTTTGTGTAAGGGCTCGGATTTCAAGCGCACGCTGCGCGGATTGCATGACCCGGCCCAAGACGCGGCAAGATCACACAGATCGCTTGTCGTTCATGCCTGTGGTCATGAAGTTACCGGGCTTAAAACCCATCGAGGCCCAAAACGCAAGGAGCAGATTGGGTTGTGTTCCATACCTATCCTGGCCACGGCGTCAGCGTGATCTTCAGCAGGGCTTGCTTCGACCGAGGGTCGCAGGGAGCACGCGTGAGCTATGGCACATGGGCGCTTTTTAGAGGATTCGTGAAGATGAAATAGTGCCGGTGATTTGCCTGACGTGTCAAAATGTTTTTCGCGCTGCAAGCATCTCTGCAGCAAGCCCCGTCAATTGCATGGGGTTGTTTTCCATATTTTGCTATTCTGCGTCGCCGCCAGCACCTGCTCCGGTCCAGCCGGCGTGCGAAGCCAAAGTAGCGGCGGTATTGCTCACATCATCCCCTCCGCGATCTTCTCCGCCGCCATCAGCGTCGGAAAATTGGTATTCGCGCAGGGCACCACCGGGAAGATCGAGGCGTCGACCACGCGCAGGCCCTGCACGCCCTTGACGCGACCCTCTGTGTCGACCACCGCCATCGGGTCGTCCGCCCGGCCCATCCGGCAGGAGCAGGAGGCGTGCCAGACGCCGATCGCGGCCTTGCGCACGAAGGCTTCCAGCGCCTCGTCGTCGCGCATCACCTCATCGAAGGTGAATCCCTCGACGATGAAGTTGTCGATCATGGCGTGGCGCAACGCGGCCGGGCCGTCCATCAGGAGCGCGGCAATGGAGGTGAGGACCTTGTTCCTGGTGTTGACCACGCCGATCTTGCGGACGCGGTCGGAATAGGAGGCAGGGAAGGGCTTGTCGGTAACCGCCTTCAGGGGCGCGCTCATCTGCAAGCCTGCCATCTTGCGAAACCCGCTCATCAGGCGCTCGAGGTCGCGCCGGTCGGACAGCAGGTTGAACTCGACGATCGGTTCGGCCTGCGGGTTGCGCGAGGCGAGCTTTATCTGTCCGGTTTCCGAGTAGGTCTTGTTGACGAAGGTGAGCAGCGAGGCGATCTGCTCGCCGACCGCATGCCAGGCCGATTTGCTCAGCACGGCGACGAACATGTCGCCGGCAGGCGTGCCGGATAGGCCTGACGAGTAGCGCAGCCCCATCTGGATGTGGCGTCGCGTGTGCTCGTTCATGCGCGCGCCGCGGCGGACGTAGGACGACAGCGCGATCGAGGGATGATCCATCAGCCCCTGGCCGACGCCCGCGAGGCCCATCCGCACGGGAATGCCCATTTCCCTGAGGTGGCCGACCGGTCCGATGCCGGCGCGCAACAGGTGCGCCGGCGAATGGATCGCACCGCAGGAGAGGATGACCTCGCGGCCGCGGAATTCCTGCTCCCTTCCATCGACCAGCGCCTTGACGCCGACGCAGCGCGTGCCCTCGAACAGCAATTCGCTGACCCGCGTGTCGGTCGAGATCGTCAGGTTGCTGCGCTTGCGGGTTTCGCGATCGAGATAGCCCATCGCAGCCGAGACGCGTTGTTCGTCCTGGTTGGAATGCGTCACCGGAAAATAACCGTCGACGAACTCGCCGTTCTGGTCGGGCAGGTAGGCGTAGCCGGCGAGCTTGCAGGCCTCGGCCATCGCCTGGCTATGCCGGGTCCAATGCGCTTGCGGAATGCGGCGGACCGGGATGCGGCCGTCCTTGCCGTGCAGCGGCCCGTCGCAATCGAGGTCGCGCTCGACCTTCTTGAAGTAGGGCAGCACGTCGTTCCAGTTCCACCCCTCGGCGCCGCGGGCCTCCCATTCCGCGTAATCCGTGGGCGAGCCGCGGTTGGCCATCTGGCCGTTGATCGAGGAGCCGCCACCCAAGACGCGCGCCTGCTCGTATTTGCGCAACGGCGGGCGGTCGGCTTCGGGATTGTTGTGGCTGACGATTTGCGTGGTGACCTTGAGTTCGGTCCAGTGGAAGCGCGGATCGAAATAGGCCTGCCCCGAATAGCTGTCGCGAATTTCGGGCGGCTCGCTGCCCGGCGGCGTGTCCTGGCCCGCTTCGCAGAGCAGGACCTTGTGGGTGCTTCTGGCCGAGAGCCGGTGGGCCATGACCGAGCCCGCCGAACCGCCGCCGACGATGATGGTGTCGTACACTTTGACGCTTCCCCTTTCAGGTTTATGCCGGGAAGCTAGCGCACCTCCGTCGCGGGGTCACGTCCGGCAGTCGCCGACCCGAGGCCACCGCCTTGCCGGCATCTGACTCTATAACGCCGGGACGCAAGACGCTCGCCTCGCCTTGACGTCCCGTAAACTTGCGCCGCAAATGGAGCCGTGATGAACGCACCCGAATTGCGGAGAATTACCGACTGGCTGATCGACGGCGCGCGGTCGGCGACCAGCCCGATCCGCATGATGTCGGAAACCTGCGAACGGCTGGTGGCGGCGGGCCTGCCGCTGTGGCGCGTCGGCGTCTTCGTCCGGACGCTGCATCCCGATATCTATGGCCGCAGTTTCATCTGGCGGCCCGGCGCCGAAGTCGAAACGGGCACGGTCGATTTCAATATTCTGGATGACCCGGGCTTCATCAACAGTCCGCTGGCCATCGTGTTCGCGGAAGGAAAAGAGGTCAGGGGACGGCTGGAAGATCTGCAGAGCGGGCGCTTTTCGATTTTCGACGACCTGCGCGCCGAGGGTGTCACCGATTACATCGCGCTGCCGCTGCTGTTTACCGACGGCTTGAGTCACGCATCGAGCTGGACCACGAAACAGCCGGGCGGTTTCACCGAGGGGCACCTGACCGCGCTGCGCTCGCTGGTACCGGCGCTGGCGCGGGTTATCGAGATCATCCAATGGCGCCGCACGTCGTCGCTGCTGCTCGACACCTATGTCGGCAACCGGGCCGGCGAGCGCATCCTGAACGGCCAGATTCGCCGCGGCCACACCGACACCATGGATGCCGCGATCTGGCTGTCGGATCTGCGCGGTTTTACTGCGCTGTCGGACCGGCTGCCGGCGGAAACCGTGGTCGATATTCTCAATAACTACTTCGACTGCCAGGTGGCCGCGATCCGGGCCCATGGCGGGGAGGTCCTGAAATTCATGGGCGATGGCCTGCTCGCGGTGTTTCCGATCGACCAGTATGTCAGCGATGTCAGGCAGGTGTGCGGCCACGTGCTGGAGGCCGCACGCGAATCCCGCGCCAGCGTCGAAGCGATGCAATATCCGATCGGCGACACCATCGAGCGCTTCCGCTTCGGCGTGGCGCTGCATGTCGGACGAATTCTGTACGGCAATATCGGCGGCGGCAACCGGCTCGATTTCACCTGTGTCGGTCCCGCCGTCAATCTGGCGGCACGGCTGGAAAAGATCGCCGGGAAACTCAACCGCACCGTGGTGGCCTCGGCGGGGTTCGCCGCAATCTGCGCCGGCGGCTGGGACGATCTCGGCGAGTTTCCGATCGCGGGGTTTTCCAGGGCCGAGCGGGTCTACGGCCTGCTGGACGAGGCGCCGGGTGCTGAGGCGGCGATCCGAACGTAGGGCCGGTTCCGGATGGGTCGGGCCACATGATGCGCGAAAGCCGCGTTCTATTCCTCCGGCTCGGTCGTGAACAGCAGCGGATAGCCCCTGACGCGGCCGGCGTCGGTGGCGCGCGTCGCCTTGGTTTCGGCGACGTCCTTGGTGAAGACGGCGACCACGCATACGCCGCGCCGGTGCGCGGTGATCATGACCTTGTGTGCCTGATCCTCGGTCATGCGGAACTCGGCCTTCAGGACCGTGACGACGAACTCGCGCGGCGTAAAATCGTCGTTGACGAGAATCACCTTGTGCAGCCGCGGCCGCTCGGTCTTGGTTTTGACCTTGGTCTTTGGCTTGACGACGGTGTCGATCATTCCGGCTGGCACCTCCGGCCTGTCAGGTTTCGTTGCCCGGACCAGATTACAATCTTCCGGGTCGTCGCGGAACCGGGCTGTTTCGAGCGTCATGGCGCCGCCCGCGATCGAGCCATGAGATCATCCCGTCCGCAGGCGCTGTATCGCATGGCCAATCTCGGTGGGGCAACGGCGGTGCCGCAAATAAGGCAATCATCCGTCTGACCTGAAAGTGTAGGGACAACCCATGTTCCTGCTTCTCGCGGCGCGATTTGCGTGTCACCATCTTCGCAGACGACGGGAGGGCCGCTGATGCGCTGGTGTGTCTCGATCGGGGCGGTGCTTGTCGCAGGCGCCATGGCGGGAGGCGATGTCGCGGGTATCGCGGCGCCGAGCCCCAGCAACCAGCTCGGCCATCAGCTGGCCGGCAAGGAGGCCCACGCCTCCGTCGATGTCGAACTGGTGCTCGCGGTCGATGTCTCCTATTCGATGGACATGGACGAGCTTGCGATACAGCGCGAGGGTTACGCGCAGGCCATCGTTTCCAAGGAATTTCTGCAGGCGCTGAAGAGCGGCCCGAACGGCAAGATTTCGGTGACCTATTTCGAATGGGCGGCATCGAGCGACCAGAAGGTCATCATTCCCTGGCGAGTGATCGACGGTCCGGAAACCGCCGACGCGGTCGCCATCGAGATCATGAAAACGCCGATCCGCCGGGCGTCGCGCACCTCGATTTCGGGTGCGATCAATTTCGCGATGCCGTTGTTCGACGAGAACCCGCACCGCGGGATCAGGCGGGTGATCGATATTTCCGGCGATGGCCCCAACAACAACGGCTCGCCGGTCACGGTTGCACGGGATGCCGCGGTGGAGAAGGGGGTCGTCATCAACGGCCTGCCGATCATGATGAAGGAGCCGTCCTACTCGACCATGGACATCGGCAACCTCGATTTCTACTACGAGGACTGCGTGATCGGCGGCCCGGGCTCCTTCGTGGTGACGATCAAGGAACGCGAGAAGTTCAAGGAGGCGATCCGCACCAAGCTCGTGCTCGAGATCGCCGGGCGAACGCCCGAGCGGCGTATCGTCCCGGTGGCTTCGAAGGAGCCGCGGGTGAACTGCATGATCGGCGAGAAGATCTGGCACGAGAGGTGGGGACGGTGAGCCTCAGCGCCTGAACCGCGCCACCAGCTCGACATGCGGGGTGTGGCGAAACTGGTCGACCGGCGTCACGCCCTCGATCCGGAAGCCCACGTCGATCAGAACCCGGGCGTCGCGTGCGAAGGTCGCGACGTTGCATGACACCGCGACCACGACAGGAATCTTGCTGGCGGCCAGCTGCCGGACCTGCGCCTCGGCGCCCTGCCGCGGTGGATCGAACACGACGGTGTCGTAGTCGCGCAATTCCTGCGGCACCAGCGGACGCCGGAACAGGTCGCGCGCCTCGGCCTTGACCGGCTTCAGCCCTGATGTCGAGGTCGCCGCCTTCTGCAGAGCCGTGACCGCGCCGGTGTCGCTGTCGAAGGCCGAAACCCGCGACTTCGCCGCCAACCGCAGCGCGAACGGCCCGACCCCGCAGAACAGGTCGGCGATGTGTTTTGAGCGTTTGCAATGTTCCGAAACCAGCGCCGCCAGCGCTTCCTCGCCGGCAACGGTAGCCTGCAGGAACGAACCCGGCGGCAAGGTCACCTGCGACGTGCCGATTGCGATGGTCGGCGGCGTCCGCATCAGCACCAGTTCGCCATGGCGCGTCAGCCGCGCCAGCCGATGCTGTTCGGCAAGGTGCGACAGCGTTGCGATCATGGCCGACGGCAACGGCCCGGATCCGCGCACGTCGACGTCGAGGCCGACCTCGGTGGCCGTGATCTGGAGGTCGAGCGGTTTTCCGACCGCGATCAAGGGCTCGGCCAGCGCCCAGGCCGCATCGAGCGCGCCGCTCAGGCCGGGATCGAGGATCGGGCAGCGGTCGACCGGGATGATGTCATGCGTGCCTGCCGCGTTGAAGCCGACCTTGAGCACCTCATGGGTGCCCATCCGCGCGTGCAGCGTGATCCGCCGTCGCCCCAGGCCATGCGCATCAATCAGCCCAGCGACGTCGCAATCGATTCCAGCCCGCGCGAGCGTCTCGACCACGATGTCGCGTTTCCAGGCGCGGTAGTGTTCGATGTCCCAGTGCTGGATCGCGCAGCCCCCGCAGATGCCGAAATGCGGGCAGAACGGCGTGATCCGGTGCGGGCTTGCCGCCTCGACCCGCAGCAGGCGCCGGCGGTCGGGGTGACCCGGCACCGGCGCCACCTCGACGGTCTCGCCCGGCAGTGCATACGGAACATAGACGTTTTGTCCGACGGCGACGGCGACGCCGTCGCCGTGATGACCGAGGTGATCGATGGCGAGGCGTTCAACCACGCCGCGCGCCGATGAAGAATTCGATGTTGCCGTCACCGCCGGTTATCGATGACGGAAACACCTGGATGCCGGTGCAGCCGAGCGAGGCGGCGAACGCCGTGATGTCGTCGCAGACTTCCTGATGCACCATGGCGTTGCGGATGATGCCGCGCTTGGAATGCCTTCGCGGCGCCTCGAACTGCGGCTTTATCAGCGCCAGCAGATGCATCGGCGCCGCCGCCAGCGACAGCGCCACCGGCAGCACGGCCTTCAACGAGATGAAGCTGACGTCGATGACCACGACGTCCGGCCGCGCGGGCAGGCGCCTGCCTTCCAGTGCGCGGATGTCGGTCTCTTCCATCGAAACGATCCTGGGGTGGCCACGCAGCGAGGGGTGCAGCTGATCGCGGCCGACGTCGACCGCAAACACCATGCTGGCGCCACCCGCGAGCAGTACCTCGGTGAAACCGCCGGTCGATGCGCCGACGTCGAGGCAGACGTGATCGTCGATTTCGATCGGATACTGCTCCAGGGCCCCGGCCAGCTTGACGCCGCCGCGCGAGACAAAGGGGTGTGCGGGTTGCGCCTGGATCACGGCATCTGCCGCAATACCTTCCGACGGCTTGAGCACCTGCTTGTCGTCGGCGGTGACGAGGCCGGCTTCGATCGCGGCCTGCGCCCGTGCCCGGCTTTCGAACAGGCCGCGCTCAACCAGCAGCATGTCGGCGCGCTTGCGGACAGAGGGCATGCTCCGCTTGGCCAAGGTCAACTCGATGCCCGCGCTGATGCGCAGCCGAGCCGTTCGGCAGCCAGGCGCGCACAGGCTTCAAATGTGGTCAGGTCATGCCAGGGATCCGCGGGCGCCTGCCCAGGCGTGAGCAGCGCGCAGCCGTGCAGGTCGAGCGCATGAATGATCATCAGATTGTCGCTCAACCCGAAATCCTCGATGGCCAGGCCGTCCGCGTCGGCCAGGCGGCCACTTTGCTTTTTCACTGTGGTGAATTTGCGCACGCGTTCGGCGTAAAGCATGGGATCGTTGCAATAGCCCAGGCAGAACTTTCCGCGTCCCGCCATGAAGCCGAGTTCGTAGACGGTGCCGGCATCCGCGCCCGGTCCGCGAAACGGCGTGAGATCGGCGATGATGGCGTCGGCCTCGATCATCATGGCCTCATTGCCCCTGAAGATGTCCAGCGAGGCATCACGGGCGGACAGACCGATGGCGTTATCGAGCGGATAAAGCCCGATCAGGCCGTGCCGCGCGCAAATTTCGGCCTTGCGCCGGCCGATCCCGGCGGCATCCGGCAGGAACACGTCGGGGCCGGCCAGATAGATTTTCATGGACCACCGGCAACCCAGCCGCTCGCGATATCAGGACCTCAGGCCAGCTTCACGGTCTCGGTCTTGAAATCCTTGCCGAGCGCTTCGAACGTCTTGGCGACGATGCCCTTGGCGTCGAGACCGGCGCGGCCGTACATCGCGGCCGGCGAATCGTGGTCGAGGAACTCATCGGGCAGCACCATCGCCCGCATCCGCAAGCCGCCGTCAAGCATGCCGTGCTCCGCCAGCGTCTGCATGACGTGGGAGCCGAAGCCGCCGATCGAGCCTTCCTCGATGGTGAGCAGGACTTCGTGCTCGCGCGCCAGTTTCAGGATCATCTCGACATCGAGCGGTTTCATGAAGCGCGCATCGGCGATCGTGGTCGACAGGCCGTGGGCCGCGAGTTCGTCGGCGGCCTTTTCGCATTCGGCAAGGCGGGTGCCGAACGACAGCAGCGCGATTTTGCTGCCTTCGCGTACGATGCGGCCCTTGCCGATCTCCAGGGGAATGCCGAATTCCGGCATCTCGACGCCGCGGCCTTCGCCGCGCGGATAACGCACCGCGCTCGGACGGTCGTTGATCGCGACCTGGGTCGCCACCATGTGCACCAGTTCGGCTTCATCGGAAGCCGCCATGATGACGAAATTGGGCAGGCAGCCGAGATAGGCGTTGTCGAACGATCCGGCGTGGGTGGCGCCGTCGGCGCCGACCAGGCCGGCACGGTCGATCGCAAAGCGGACCGGCAGGCTCTGGATCGCCACGTCATGAACGATCTGGTCATAGCCGCGCTGCAGGAAGGTCGAATAGATCGCGCAGAACGGCTTGTAGCCTTCGGTCGCAAGGCCGGCGGCGAAGGTCACGGCGTGCTGCTCGGCGATGCCGACGTCGAAGGTGCGCTCCGGGAACGCCTTGGCGAAGATGTCGATCCCGGTGCCCGACGGCATCGCCGCGGTGATGCCGACGATCTTGTCGTCCTTCTGCGCTTCCTTGACGAGGCTCTGGCCGAACACGTTCTGATAGGCCGGCGCGTTCGGCTTGGCCTTGGCCTGCGCACCGGTGGCGACGTCGAACTTCACCACCGCATGATATTTGTCGGCGGAGGCTTCCGCCGGGCCGTAGCCCTTGCCCTTCTGGGTCACGACATGGACCAGGATCGGGCCGGTCTCCATGTCGCGGACGTTCTTGAGCACGGGCAGCAGATGGTCGAGATTGTGGCCGTCGATCGGGCCGACATAGTAGAAGCCGAGCTCCTCGAACAGCGTGCCGCCGTCCATCATGAAGCCACGGGAATATTCCTCGACGCGACTGGCGCGGTTGGCGATGATCTTCGGCAGATGCGTGCCGAGCTGCTTGGCAGCCTCGCGCAGCGTTCGGTAGGTCTTGCCGGAATAAAGCCTGGACAGATAGGCCGACATCGCGCCGACCGGCGGCGCGATCGACATGTCGTTGTCGTTGAGAATGACGATCAGCCGGGAATTCATCGCGCCGGCATTGTTCATGGCTTCATAGGCCATGCCCGCGGACATCGCGCCGTCGCCGATCACGGCGATGACGTTGTTCTTGCCGCCGGACAGGTCGCGCGCCACCGCCATGCCGAGCGCCGCCGAGATCGAGGTCGAGGAGTGGGCGGCGCCGAACGGATCGTAGTCGCTTTCGGTTCGCTTGGTGAAACCACTCAGCCCGCCGCCGGTGCGCAGGGTGCGGATGCGGTCGCGGCGGCCGGTCAGGATCTTGTGCGGATAGGCCTGATGGCCGACGTCCCAGATCAGCCGGTCACGCGGGGTATCGAAGATGTAATGGATCGCCGTGGTCAGCTCAACCACGCCGAGGCCTGCGCCGAAATGGCCGCCGGTGACGGAGACGGCATCGATGGTTTCCTGGCGCAGTTCGTCGGCGACCTGCCGCACCTGCTCCACCTTGAGCCGGCGCAGGTCGTCCGGGGTGCGGATCGTGTCGAGAAGCGGCGTTTTACTAAATGTGGTCACAGCGATATTCCAATTTGCAGGTCGGGACAAACCGCCCGACGTGAGATGGGTTGCGCAACATTGGCGCAGCGAAAACCCGGGCGCCGGAGGCCACCTGAGCAGGCCGAAGCCTGATGAGTGATCCTAGTCGCGCTCCGGGTCGGTCAATGTGATATGCATCACCTTTGGCGGCTTCGCCCTTCTCAGACAATTTTATCAGCTATTTGAAGCGCTTACCGTTGCCAAAAATTGCAGAGGAGGGCGCCTTCAACAGCCCATAGCCCCGCAAGCTTTACACTAAAGCCGCGCCCAAAGCCAACCCGCTGGCGCCCGGGCCACGGCCGGGTCAGGGCAGGAACACGCCGAATTCTAACCGCTCCGCCGCGCAGAAGGTTCCATTGCGCGTAAATCGGCGGCATCGGCTCGGCCGGCGCCGGCGGTTTCGAGCCTTTTCCAAGCCCATTCCCGGGCGGTGGCGTCGCCGGTCGCGATCGCCAGCGCGGCCTCGGGACGAGCCGTTCGGTCGCTCAGCGGGACCGGTCCACATACGATCATGAAGAAGTCGTAGGCGTGAGGCAGCTCATTGGCCATGACGAACTGGAAATGAACCCGAAAGAACTGCCAGCGGAACAGCTTGTAATGCTCCGGCTTGATGATCTCGCGGAACCTGACCGGTACGATAGTGGGATTGCGCCTGTTGGCGCCGACGTCGATGCCGTGGCCGGCAATCGGATCAAATGGATAGAAGTTCATCACATCCTTGCGCGACTGACAGTCGATCCAGTCGATCGAAGGCTCAACCGCCAGCAAGCGAAGATGATCGCGGAAATTCTGCGACACCGCGTGAAAACCGACGATCGGGAAATTGCCGCCGATGGTCAGAAGGACAATGCGCGGGCCGTGCCGTCCGAGGCCGGGATCGAGCGTGAGCGCGCGCGCCAGAATTTCCGTCCCCAGAAACGATCCCGAACTATGGCCGACCACCACGATTTCCTCGGCATCGCTGGAGCGCGCGACGTTGACGAGGTGCTGCGCGAAGCGGTCGATCCGTGCGTCCCACTCCGGCCGCTGACGGTGCGAGAATTCCCAGGTCCAGATCGTGTCGGACAACAGATAGAGTAGATAGGTGGCGCTTTCCGTGTATTTGAGCAGCGAACCGAGGATGGCGACGAACAGCGCCGCTGCGGCAGCCACGCCGAACAGGTCGGGAATGCCGAGGGCGTGCAGCGCTTTGGCGAAGCCGTAGGCGACGCCGAATGACCCCAGCGCCTCCAGAAGCAGCAGGAAATGCGGGTAGGTGATGAAGGTCGCGAACCGCCAGTGCGCCCGAAAGAACCGTGCGATCGTGCCGCGGAACACCAGGCGCCAGTAGATCCATACCGCGTGAAAAACCGTGCTCCAGATCGGCGCGGCAAGGTCGCGCTGGATCAGGTCCTCGAACCGCAGGAAGTCGTAGCTGGTACGGGTCTGCCAGTCGCCGGCCCTGGTCTCGATCGACCACGACGCGGTCTCGCCGTCAGGCGAGGTCTGCGGGCGGCCGATGGTGGCGTTGAGCTGATAGAGCCGGGCGAACTTGCGCAGCTCGGTTCTGAACATGCGGTAATACTGCGCGAGCCCGCGCGGATCGTATCCCTGCACATAGATGATGTGGCGGTGCTGAACGCGCACTGAGCGATGATCCTCGGACTGATGGCGGGACTATATCAGGCCGCTCAACGCGCCAAGAGCTAATTCGGCTCCCGCTGCAGTCGCTTGCCGGCGAATTCGCCTAATGTTCTGACCTGTTGCCGGGGAGCGACGTCAGGACGCCGCGGCGGGTGGCCGTCACTGCACGTCAAGCGGCTCGGTGCCGGTGACCTGGCCGCTGGCGTCGGTGGTGATCTTGTCGACGCGCGCTTCGGCCTGCCGCAGCAGCTCCTCGCAGCGCCGTTTCAGGGCCTCGCCCCGCTCGTAGATGGCCACCGATTCCTCCAGCGGCACCTTGCCGTCCTCGAGCCGCTTGACGATGGATTCAAGCTCCTCGATCGCGCGTTCGAAGCTCAGCTTCTTGACGTCCACTCGGGTGTTTTCTTGGACGGTTCCTTGGGTGTTTTCGGCCATATTGCTTTCCCGGGTGCGCCGGTGGCGACGCGCAGATTCAGATGCATCTATATACGGGCGCATTGTGGCTGGAATTCACGCCCCCATCAATGCAGTGACGTGGGCCGCGACCGACTCTTTCAGGCCCTGCAGGTCATAGCCGCCCTCGAGCACCGAGACGATGCGGCCGCCGGCGGTGGCGTCGGCGACGTCCATCAGCTGGCGCGTCACCCAGCCGAAATCCTCCGCCTGAACGTTGAGCGACGCCAGCGGATCCCGGAAATGCGCGTCGAAACCGGCCGAGACGATGATCAGCTCGGGCGCGAACTTGCGCAGCTGCGGCAGGATCGCGCGTTCGAACGCGGCGCGGAATTTGGCGCTGCCGTCTTCCGAGGCGAGCGGCGCGTTGACGATGTTATCGTGCTCGCCGCGCTCGCCGGTGGCGCCGGTGCCGGGAAACAGCGGCATCTGGTGCGTCGAGCAATACATCACGGTCGGATCGGCCCAGAAAATATCCTGGGTGCCGTTGCCGTGATGCACGTCGAAATCCACCACGGCGGCGCGAGCGATGCCGTATTTGCGCTGGGCGTGGCGCGCGGCGATGGCGGCGTTGTCGAAGAAGCAGAAGCCCATCGGTTTGTTGATCTCGGCGTGATGGCCCGGCGGACGCACCGCGACGAACGCGTTGTCATGGGTACCCGTCATCACCGCATCGGTGGCGGAGACCGCGCCGCCAACGCCGCGCATCACCGCCTCCCAGGTGCCCGGCGACATCGAGGTGTCGCCGTCGATATAGATCAGGCCGCTCGACGGCGCGATATGCCGGAGTTCCCCGACATAGTGCTCGCCATGGCAGAGCGTAACCGAATCCAGGCTGCCCTCCGGCGCTTCGCCGCGCACCAGCGCGTTGAAGCGATCCAGGCCGAGCACCTCGCCGACTGCGCGCAGCCGGTCGGCGCGTTCCGGGTGTCCCGGCGGCGTGGCGTGGTCGAGACAGGCCGGGTGCGTGAGAAACAGCGTGGTCATGCAATACCTGGCGCGGGACGCGCTCTGCGAGGAGCAGCTAATCTAGGCGGTCAGGGCAGCCGGGGAAAGAGCCGAGCCTGCGGATATCGCTGACATTTCAGTTGATTCGCACGATGCGATTGCCCGTGGCCGGGGCGATCGGACTGTTGGCCCTGAAATACTGGTACAGCGCGTCGACGTCGTAGACGCCGACCTGCGGCGCGATACCCTTGGTGAAGACGGTAAATCCGTCACCCCCGGCCGCGAGGAAATTGTTGACGGTGACGCGATAATCCGCCGCGGGATCGATGCGCTGTCCGTTCAGCATCAGGCTGTCGGCGGCCACGCGATCGCCGACGGACCTGGCGCCGTCCCAGGTGTAGGTGAAGCCGTTTGAGACCTGAAGGATGCGCGGCCGGTTCGGGTCGAGCCACTGCTGCTCCAGCATGTCCTTGATCTGCCTTCCCGTCAGCGTCAGCGTCACCAGCTGGTTGCGGAACGGCTGGCTCGCGAACACGTCGGCATAGGTCACCGCGCCCTCGTCCTTTCGGGTGATATCGCTGCGCACGCCGCCCGGATTGGTGAAGGCGATCACCGCGCCGCCGTTGGCCGCGGGACGGGTCGCGGCCAGCTGGGCGTCGGCGATGATATCGCCGAGCACGCTTTCGCCGGCGTCGTTGGGCATGCGCGAAAGCGTTTCGGTGATCGACCCCGCCGGCCGGCCAGCGATCGGGGCGGCCAATCGATTGTAGGAGTCGAGCAGGGCGGTTTGGTTGGAGTCGCGGGCAAAAGCGTCGGTGCGGACGATGACGTTGTCGGCCTTGGCGCTGATGACGTCGCGGGTGACGGGATCGAGCTTGAGGTCGATCGCGGTGACCACGGTACCGTATTTGTCGGCCGAGGTGACCAGCCTGCCGTCGATGTCGCAGACATACGGCCGGTGGGTATGGCCGCTGACCACCACATCGACCGCGCGATCGAATTTTCTGACGATGTCGACGATGGGTCCGGATATGTCGGGGCATTCATTGTAGTCACCGGTCGGGAACCCGCCTTCATGGATCAGCACCACGATGGCCTCGACGCCGCGCGCCTTCAGTTCAGGCAGCAGCGCGTTCACGGTGTCGGCCTCGTCCCTGAATTCCAGGCCGGCGACGCCTGTCGGCGACACCAGCCGGGGCGTGCCCTTCAAGGTCAGGCCGACGAAGCCTACGGCAATGCCGTCGAACTCCCGGATCTCGTAGGCGGGAAGCAGGGTCTTGCCGGTGCCCTTCTCGAAGGTGCTGGCCGCCAGATAGCGAAACCTGGCGCCGAGGAACGGGTGCGGCCCCTGGCATCCGTCGATCGGATGGCAACCGCCGTTTTGCATGCGCAGCAATTCGTCCTTGCCCTCGTCGAATTCGTGATTGCCGACGGCAGCAACCGCCAGCCCCATCATATCAAGCGATTCGATGGTGGGCTCGTCGTGGAACATCGCCGACAGGAACGGGCTGGCGCCGATCAGGTCGCCGGCGGCGACGAAGATCGTGTTCTTGTGTCCATCGCGCAGTTGCCTGACCGCCGTCGCCATGTGTTCGGAGCCGCCGGCCGCGACGGTGATTTTCCTGGTCTTGTCATCGGGATTGTCGATGCGGATTCCGCCCGGTGGCGGCTCCAGGTAGCCGTGGAAATCGTTGATGGCCAGAATGCGCAAGTCGACCGGCGAGACCTGAGCGACCGCGCGTGAGGCCGTGGCGGGTGCCGTCGCCAGCAGAACCCCCGCGAGAATCTGACAGCCCCAGTCGCGCATGGTTTTACGCTTGCAGCAGCGGGACAACGATTTCACCGGGCCTGCGCATGTGGCGCCATCGCGCGCGTGGCGTCTTTATCAGAGACAATCGGGTGCGCGGTCATGATGCTGTCCTGGAAGAAGAGGCGGCGCGTGGCGGGTTTCGCTGATGTACCCTACATGATCTCTGCGGCCGCCCAAACCGGCGCGGCCGGCTTTCGACGGCGACCGAACGACGCGCGAGGCACATGCGATGCAATTGACCGGGATTCACCATCTGACCGCGATTTCAGCGAAACCGCGGACGAATCTGGCGTTTTATACAGGCCTGCTCGGGATGCGGCTGGTCAAGAAGACCGTCAACCAGGACGACGTCAGCGCCTGGCATCTGTTCTACGCCGACGGTAAGGCCAATCCCGGCACCGACCTCACCTTCTTCGATTTTCCGGCAGCGCCCGAACAGCGCGGCGCCAACAGCATTTCCCGCACCGGATTGCGGGTCGTCGGCGAGAAAACCCTTGGATACTGGCGCGACCGCCTGAAGCAGGCGGGCGGCCGCACCGACGATGTCGTGGAAGTCGATGGCCGGCTGACGCTGCCGTTCGAGGACGGCGAAGGCCAGCGGCTGGTGCTGGTCGATGACGGCGGGGCGGGGTCAACCGCGCCGTGGGAGCGCAGCGCCGTGCCGGCGGAACACCAGATCCGCGGACTCGGCCCGATCGTGCTCACGGTGCGGAATCTCGCCGCCATCGAACAGGTCCTCGTCGGCGCGATGAACATGCGCCGGGTGCGCGACTACGCCGCGCACGGGGCGCAGGTTCACGTGTTTGCGATGGGCGGGGGCGGCCCCGCCGCCGAGCTGCACGTGATCGAGAGCAAGGACTTGCCGCTGGCCCGGCAGGGCGCCGGCGGCGTGCACCACGTCGCGTTCCGCACGCCGGACGAGGATCAATACCACGCCTGGACGCAGCGATTGTCCGAACTTGGAATTCCCAACTCCGGCGAGATCGACCGCTTCTATTTCCGCAGCCTGTATTTCCGCGAGCCGAACGGCATCCTGTTCGAGATCGCCACCGATGGACCAGGCTTTGCCACGGATGAACCGATGGCGACGCTTGGCGAAAAGCTGGCGCTGCCGCCGTTTCTGGAGTCGAGGCGGGCGGAGATCGAGGCGGGGTTGAAGCCGCTAGGGTGAGAAGGCGGGACGCTAACTGCGGTATCGCAGCGCGTCGACCAGTACGGCAAAGGCTGGCGCGGGTCGCGGGCGGCGACAGCTTACTTTTGCTTGCCAGTGCCTGCCTGCGGTCTTTTGCAATTGGAAGCAGCGCAGTATTTGGTGTCTTTCGCGATCTGGCTTCCGCCTTGTGCGCAGGTGCCAGTAGGACATTTACCACCGGATGTACCCGCCCCAGACGCCGTTCCTCGGAACATCTGCGCCGTTGCTGTCTCTCCAAGATTGAATACCAACAGCAATGCTGCGACAGTCACAATGGTCAATATCTTCGACATTTGACCCCCGGTAAGTTGCTTTCTTACCTTGGGCCTTTAGAAGTGGTTTGTCTATCTTGCTCGGCATATCCATCCCGGAAGGGGTTGTGTACGCGCTCGACAAGCTGCTTGACCGGTTGCCGGAAATGAACCGCGACCCACGCTTCGGCGCCCTCGATCACCGAGTCCCCTGCGACACCTCCAATCGCTGCGAGACCATCGGCTCAACCGGCTCCGGAAGTCCCATGCTGCGCCACGCCGGCATGACCCGCGCTTCCAGCAATTCGAGATAGGCCGGGGTCTGCGAATAGAAGCGGGGTTCGATTACCTCGCCGCGGTAGACATCTTCGAACTGGGCCCTGGCGCGCCTTGCATTGGCGAGGTCGCCGACATTCGCATAGGCCACGGCGGCGAATGCGAGATTGGCCCAGTGCCTGGGATTGATGGCGATCGACCGCTCCAGCCAGATGATGGCGTCGTGGTACTGTCCCATCAGCGTGTAGTTGAGGCCCAGCATCAGGCACCACACCCATCGCATCCGGTCCTTCGGAGATTGCGCCAGCGCGCGCTGCAGTGGCTCGATGCCGAGTTCCGGGCGGCCGCTCGCGAACTGCAGATGCCCGTTCCAGGCGATGGCCTCGACCAGATTCGGGTCTAGCTCCAGGGCAATGCGGTTTTCGGCCAATGCCGCCTCGATGCGGCATTGCATCTGGCGCAGCCGGGACATCACGAAGCGGGCATAGGCGTTGTGCCGGTCCAGCGGCATGGCCTTCGCCATCAGCCTGTCCGCTTCGCCGATCAGTTGCGCATTGGCATCGCTCGGCCAGCCGAACACCTGCTCGATCATGGTCACGGCGCGGCCCACCAGCCCTGCCTGATCATCGGGATTGATCGACAGCACCTTTTCGAACATGGCACGGACCTGCTGGAGCGCTTCGAGCGTGTTGGCGCGGTAGTAGGCGGCGCGCGCCTGCATCACGAGGTCGGTTGCATCGGGGTTTTCGGAACTCAGCGAAAGTCTGGCCTCGGCTTCGATGAGTTGCAGGTTCAACGCGATCGCGAGGCGATTGACCACTTCGCGCCGGATATTGCGGACCGCCGCCTTGTCGACCTCCATCGTATCGGCCCACAATACCGTTCCGGACAAGGCGTCCCATAGCTGCGCGGTGGTATCGATGCCCTCGTCGAAACGTTCGACCGTGCCTCTCAACACGTAGCGCACCCCCAATTCCACTCCCAACGATCGGATATCGATCTCCTTGCCCTTGTATCGGAACGCCGTGTCCCGGCCGATCACGTAACTGCCCCGGATCTTGGACAGCTGGGCCGTCACCTCGTCGGTGATGCCGTCGGAGAAATATTCCTGGGCCGGGTCCCCGCTGACATTCGCGAAAGGCAACACCACGATCGACAGCCGCGCCGGCCTGGCGGCGGGCTTGTCGACGGCCGGCGCCATGGCTGGCACGGGTGCGGCGGCGTCCGGATGCCATGCATAGGTTCGGATCGGGCGAGCGATGTTCTTGAGCTTCTGCTCGCCCATGTCGGTGAAACCGAAATCGTCGCGGATCTGCTCGCGCACCGTCGATGAGACGCAGATGCCGTCGACAGGAGCCAGCGCTTCCAGCCGGGCGGCAATATTGACACCGTCGCCGGCGATGTCATCGCCATCGACGATGATGTCGCCGACGTTGATTCCGATCCTGAATCGAATTCGGTCCGACGATGCCTGCCCCCGCTCGAGTTCCATCACGGTACGCTGAATGTCGAGGCCGCATTGCACGGCGGCGATGGCGCTGCCGAATTCGGCCAGGAATCCGTCGCCGGTGGCCCGAATGACCCGGCCTCCGTATTCCTCCACCTTCACGAAATTCACCTCCTCGCGCAGCCGGCGCAATCGCGAGAATGTCAGCGCCTCGTTGCGCTCCATCATGCGGCTGAACCCGGCGACGTCGGCAAACATGATCGCGGCGAGCTTGCGAACGGTCGGGCTGTTCTGGCTGTTCTGCGTCAAGTGGAGTGTCCTGGTTACGCGCCCAAATCGGTACTGCTTGCCAAAGTCTTGCGCCAATGGAATGTCAGCACTGCATTGCTGCGGTGTGATCCCAGTAACAGATGGTGAATGTCCAATCTCATTGGTCGAGACTCGACCTCATTGGTTCAATGATCCGTGATCCGGGATGGCTCTGGATCGATAAATTCTGTCAGCTCGGCGGGAATTCGCGTTGGAGGCAAAAAATCGAGACTTACCTTTGAGGTAAGTCCGAAAGGTTCGGAAAATCTGACGATTGCCGCGAACCCACGGGCGGTCCGGGGACATGCCACTCGATCAAGGCCGTGCGGCGTTTCAAAGGCAGGTCAGCGCTGGTCGAGCCGGGCGCAATTATTTCGCGTGAGAGACAGGCAGGATGGGCGGAGCGAAGCGATACCCATCCTGCCTGTCAAAAGCGGTGGTGGATTTCGCGGAGAGCTCGACCCATCCCACGGCGCCGGGGCTGCGGCAAAATAACCCGACGGGCAAAATTTCGCTTAACGCGTCGGGCAAATCAGCTTTATCAGTTCGCCCGTCTCACCCGGCAGGAGGGGCGTATCGCGATCGTCACGAAACGCGGGATGGGATGCGGTGGACGCGGCAGCGTCGGCGTGCAAGGCGATCGCAGGGCGAGCAAAACTCGTGAGCGGTAGACCGCACGCAGGACGACGGCGCTGGTTGCGTACGGCAAAACCGTGTGGTCCCGACACCCGTTGCTGGTGTCAAGCTGTCGGTGGCGAAATCGATCCGACCGGGTCGATCAGCCGCCAAGCCGGCAGCGACGGTGACAAGACGAATTCGTCGCCGGGGAGAGCGCGGCATAAGCCGTAAGACCATTGCGCAGGGAATGCCGGACTGCCTCCGCTGAACCTGTATGCTCGTGTGCGTTTTTTGATGCACAACTTTGCGCACGAGACCGCGGGTGCAGCGCGCATCCGGCATTCCCTGCTCCCTCTTTCTTTCGAGGGGACAACGAAACGCAAACCTCGGGCATAATCGTGCCGCGAGAAGGCGGACTTGTATCTGGTGCTTGAAATTGAATCCGAAATGTATCCGCGTCATTGCGAGCGCAGCGAAGCAATCCATTGTCACCAAGCAAAGAAAGAATGGATTGCTTCGCTGCGCTCGCAATAACGTTGTCAGACCGTGCCCACCCTGCATTGTTACGCCATCAACACCGCGTCGGCGCCGTTCACCGCCTCGGCGCTGTCCATCACCGTGCGTTCCAGCGAGCCTGCCTGCACCGTGATGTTCTCGGCAAAGAACCTCGCCAGCGTGACATAGCGCTGCGGATCGCCGGCGGCTTCGCCGAGATCGCGGGCGGCCAGCGCCTCGCCGGCCAGCATGCAGCCGCCGAGCGTCGAGCCGAACAGCCGCAGATAGGGGGTGGCGCCGGCCAGCGCCTCGTTCGGCGCCGAGGTGACGCGCTCCAGCAGCCATCGGCTGGTGCGCTCGAGCGAGCCCAGCGCGTCGCGCAATTTGGCGCCTGTCGTGCCGAACGCCGGATCGTTGGAGGCTTCTACCTTTTTGACGATGCCGGAGAGTTCGTCGAGCAGGGCCCAGACCGCCGCGCCGCCATTGGCCGCCAGCTTGCGCGTCACCAGATCGATCGACTGGATGCCGTTGGTGCCCTCATAGATCGCGGTAATGCGGGCATCGCGATAATGCTGCGCGGCGCCGGTTTCCTCGATGAATCCCATGCCGCCGTGAATCTGCACGCCCAGCGACGAAACCTCGTTGCCGATATCGGTGGAAAACGCCTTGGCGATCGGCGTCAGCAACGCGCCGCGCGCCACGGCGTCGCCGCGCACCTTGGCGTCGGTGGCCCGTACCGAGACATCCATCGCGACGGCGGTGGCATAGCAGATGGTCCGCGCGGCGCCGGTCAGCGCGCGCATCTGCATCAGCATCCGCTTGACGTCGGGATGCACGATGATGGGGTCCATGCCATCCCCCTTCTTGCCGATGGCGCGGCCCTGGCGGCGCTCCTGCGCGAACGCCAGCGCCTGCTGGTAGGCGCGGTCGGCAATGCCCACGCCTTCGAGGCCGACGCCGAGTCGGGCCTGGTTCATCATCGTGAACATGCAGAGCATGCCGCGGTTTTCCTCGCCGATCAGGTAGCCGATGGCGCCGCCCTTGTCGCCCATCGTCATGGTGCAGGTCGGCGAGGCATGCATGCCGAGCTTGTGCTCGACGCCGGAGGGATAGATGTCGTTGCGCTCGCCGAGCGAGCCGTCGGCGTTGACGAGGAATTTGGGGATCAGGAACAACGAAATGCCCTTGGTGCCGGCCGGCGCATCGGGCAATCGGGCCAGCACGAAATGCACGATGTTGTCGGTCATGTCGTGATCGCCATAGGTGATGAAGATTTTCGTGCCCGTGATGCGGTAGCTGCCGTCGGCCGCCTTCTCGGCGCGGGCGCGCAGCGCGCCGACGTCGGACCCCGCCTGCGGTTCGGTGAGCTGCATGGTGCCGGTCCACTCGCCGGACACCAGCTTTTCGAGATAGAGCTTCTTCAGCTCGTCGCTGCCATGGGCGTCGAGCGCTTCGATCGCGCTCAACGTCAGCAGCGGGCAGAGCCCGAAGGCGATGTTCGACGCGCTCCAGATTTCGGTGCAGGCGGCATTGATCGCGAGCGGCAGGCCCTGGCCGCCGAACGCTTCCGGTCCCGACACCGCGTTCCAGCCCGCCGCTGTCCAGCGCTGATACGCATCGGGCCAGCCGGGGGCCGTGGTTACCTTGCCGGCCTCGAGCTTGATGCCGTGTTCGTCGCCGACCCGATTGAGCGGCGCCAGCACGTCGGCGGCAAACCGGCCGGCTTCCTCCAGCACGGCGGCGGCAATGTCGCCGTCGAAATCGCCGTAATGGCCGGCTTTCACGGCAGCCTGGAGGCCCGCGCCGTGTTGGAGCGCCAGCAGCATGTCGTTAACAGGCGCGCGATAGGTCATGGTTGTGTCTCAACTATCAGGACGGGAACGGGAGGCTGCCGTCTTCCCACGAAACCCGGATTGTCTCAACTCCCGCGTGGATGAAATCGGCACGCCGGAAGACAACAAGCCATGCGATCCGGGCGGAAGGCGGCCGACCGATTGCCCTGTTTGGCGAGTAAAACGCGCCGGCGCGGGTGCAAGGGGAAATTCCGGCGGATCGGCGGTTGAAATGGCTCAACACGCTTTCCAGACCGGTTGTTGGGGCGTCGCCAAGTGGTAAGGCAGGGGATTTTGATTCCCCCATGCGGAGGTTCGAATCCTCCCGCCCCAGCCACAACTTAAGCCTGCCGCTCAGGCGCTTCTTTCATTTCCTGGTTCTTCATTCTGAATGGCGTTTTCCTGCTCATTCTGAATGGTTGTTGCCGATTGGTTCGCGAGGGAATGCGCGTGGCGCTTCCTGGTCGCAGACAAAATCCGGGGCGCGGTCCGTTTTGCGTAGCCGGCATAGCTCTCCTTGGTCCGGTGCGCCGACAGCGCGCGGCCCTGACCCTCGGTCAATTCCGCCTCTTCCAGCTCCGTCATCCCGCCGTGCCGGCAGGCGTCCAGGGTGAACTCGACCGGCAGGCCGATTTCCTTTCGCATCCGCTGGACGATCTTTTGCATTCCGGAAAACGAGTAAGGTTTTGATTTTCCCTCTTCGACCTCGCGCAAGATCAGCGGGATTCCGCGCCGCTTGAGATGCGAAAGAATGTCCTCGGCATCTTCGTAGAATTTGACGATCGATCCGTCGTCTAGCTTCTCTTCAAGCGGGTGTTCAATCACGGCGCCGGTCTTGTGGTGTTCGATTTGGATTGTCGGCTTTCCGGAAGGGCGATATCCGGTCCACTTAATGTGGCCGGCGATGACATTCTCCGGCCGCTGCAGCCATTCGAAGCAGATTACAGCAGCTGCACCGCAGCCGGGTTCACCATGCTCCACACAGCCCCGCGCGAACTTGTAGACCTGTTCGCGCGTGACGGCATTCTTGGTCAGCTTAACGCGGGTCTTCATCGTGACGCCCGGCCACGGATTCGGAATGTCTTTGGCAAACTCCTTGGGATAAAGCCGGTGAACGACGCGCCACGCCTTCCGACACAGCGTCGTCAGCTTCTCGCCGCGCCGCAGCCGCTCACCCTTCGGGGTCGTTATGAACCGATCGTAAAGTTTGTCGGCCGCCAGCGGTGTGATCGACTTAACCGGCAGATTGCCTATCCGCACGCCCTTTCTGTTTAGCGTGTTGCAGACGGCGCGCATCGACCATTCGTAGCTTTTGTGGGAGCGCTTCCCGACTTTCTCGGTGTAGGCTTTCGACTGCTTGTATTCGCGGAACAGCCAGTCAACCGATCCGATCGCGGGGGCCTTCTCGGATTCGATGGGTATGCCGCGGCGCGCGTCGTTCCACTCGTCAAACAGACCGTTCAACGTCGCCGCGCGACCTCCCTTGCCATCCTCGCCACAAGCGACGACATAATCTGTGCCCAAGGGCTCGTTCGGGACCTTGCAGCCCGCCTTGCGGTAAACTGTGGGGACGTTGAAATAGTAACCGATCGCGCCCGACTTAAGAGGTTTCGGGATCACATAGCGGGGGAGGGTGTGCACTACCGTCACAGATCCCCGGCCGCGTCCGCGGGATATGCCGTGGGCGATATTGCCTGATCCAGATCGTCGATCAACCATAACTGCCGCCGGCCTTCCTTGACGCAGGGCTTAGGATAGTCCTTGCCGACGCGCTTAAGGAAGGCCTCAATGGTCTTTTCACCGCAATACCCGGCCGCCAGATCGGCAGGCATTCGCCTGGGCCATGATCCTGTGGGGATCGTCGATGGGCGGGCCGGGCGGCTCACAGCTGTTCCACCGGGTTGGGCTCGTCCGCACCCAATTGTTTTTCTTCAGCTCGAGGTGTTAGCGTCGTCGCCTGGGGGACGGGAGCATGGACGAGATCGAAAAAACGACAGGACAGCTGGCGACCTATCTGAGCGGGATGGATCCGCGGATGCTGTACGCATTCGTTGGCATTGGTATCATCTTGTTGTTGATCGCTATCGTGGCGGGCTTGCGGGGGCGACGAGGCGCTCAGCCTCAGCTTGAGCCAGTCATGGAGGCCTTTGAGCGGACCATGCCGCCGCCCGCAGGGTCCCCGCCGGAGTCTCCTCTGTGGAAGAACGCCGGCGATGTCGACCGGCAGATCGCCGAAATGACCGAAACCAGTCAGCTCACAGGCTTTGGCAGCTTCTGCGTCCTCATGATGCTGTTGACCTGGATCATTTCCATATTCGTTTTCTTGTCGGCTAAGGGCGCCCTGCAGGAAGTTGTCGGACTCCTGATCTGGATTGGCGGCAATACGATGTTTGGTGTCGGCGCCCTCATTAGCCGCCAACGCAAGTATCGCATCTACCAGCCTTAGCTGGACACCGGTCTGCCGCATCATCTCGGCCTCTGGATCACGACGCAAATCGTCGAAGGGCGGCCGGAGCGAAAGTGCGAACCGGCTCATGGGTGCGGCAGCCCGGGGGCAAAGCTGCCGCACCCCTCCGAGCCGATGTCTGTGGGGACAGGCATCGGTGTTCCTATGCGATCTGCATTGCTGACGCGCCGCGCTCCAGCGCTTTGAACCTGGCGCGATTGCCGGTGACTACCGCCGAAAGTCCAGTGAGGCTCACCACGGCCTTGAACAATGCTTCGTGGCTGTGATTGTCGTCGAAGTTCGGCTCGGAACTATCGACCGACAAGGGCACGCATTCCCAAATGGCGACCAGCGCTACAGCGCGCATACCCTCGACCGTGGTTGGTGCCGCTTCGTCGATGATGTCGGCCAACGGCCGCATCTTTGAACAAAGCCGCAATTGCTTGTTGCCGATGGCGTGGTAGCCATTTTTCTTGGCAACCTCCGCGTGATAGCTCCATTTTGGATCATCGGCCAAACCGCCTTCCCATTCGTGGTTGGGAAATTTGGCATCAACAGCGGCGTTCGTTGCTCTGCCCAAGCGTGCCCACTCCACATGACCGTCAAGGTATTTCATCAGCAAAGGCTCAAAGGCCTTGCCGGCGGCGATAAGTTCGGCGTCGGGGTTTGAAGTGTTGGTACGGCGAACATTTGCCGTTCCGGTTTGGGGAAGCTGCAGCATTGTAAAATCTCCAACGGCTCGCGGCCGTTACGCTCCGCAAATTGCGGATCAAGGGGCGATGAGATGGCTCTACCGCAACCGATGTTGAGCATCGGCTGCGATAGCGCGGAGACTGGCCGCTAGTGCGTGAACTCTTTTTGAAGAACCGCAGCGCAATTGCGAACGATGGTCTGCAAATCGCTCTCGTCGATTTCAAGGAAGGGCATCAACCCGCGCCCCGACGGTCTACCGGCGAGCGCCAACAGTTCAACGGCCTCGGCAGCGCTCGTCGGCCGATACCGTACAAGCGCCTGTTCCGCCTTGGTCCAGACGTCCAGGGCCTTGCTCGCGGCGCGCTCCGCCTTCCGCAATTCGTGCGGGTAGGCGCTTTGACATTCCTTCTCCTGGCGGTCGAACTCGGCCAGCAATTCCGCCTTGCGGTCGCTGTCCGATTTCTCGATTTCCTCCCTGCTGGAATAGAACCATTCGCCGCCGGGATACTCGACCGAGTTTTCGCCGGAGATCATCGACCAGGGCTTGGTCACGCCGCCAAGCACCTTCGGGCGTGGCAGGTCTTTCCCGAACTTGAACTTGAGTTCGGCCTCGCCTTGCTTCGAGCAGGCCGCCTCGGCGGCAGCTTTGGTGGCTATGAGGTTGCCGATCAGGTCAGCAAGCGCTGGATGGGGGACGGTCGCGAAATTGGGCAACTGACCCTTTGCGCCCGTCGCGGCTGCGGTTTCGTTATGGGGTTTGTTCGTCGATTTGAGGGGGGTGGTGGCAGTGGTGTGCATGGTGTGCTCCCGTTGTTGATGGGAGCCATAATGCATTAATGCACGTATTCAGTCAAGGGGTTTATTGCATTAATTCACGGCAAATCGAATATGAGCCAGTTAAGGGCGTCAGTGGTATCGCCTCGAATCACCAACTCAATCGCGCCAATCACGCGAATCTCGTCGTTGCCGCTGTATCGATCAATGAAAACGCGCTGCACCATCGGTTTTTTGGCCTCAGAGCCCTTTTCGGGGAAGTTGTCCTGATAGTGCGCGCTGACTAACTCCCATCCCGCTACGCCGTCTCGCCGCCTGCGGATCAGCCTAGCCGTATGCTCAACCTTGAAGGCATTCTTTGACCGACGCTCGACCAGCACAGGCCCTGCGGCCCGACCGTCGGCGTGTTCGGGGCGCTCCTTTACAAAATCCTCGATGCTGTCCTCCTCTGCCTTGGTGCAAAAGAGGATATCGCCGCTCTCGGCAATCATGTTGGCGCTGTCGTCACGAACGACGTACGCAAAACAATCCCTAACCTCGCGCGAAGAATGGGTTATCTGAAGCGGCCCATAGTCCATGTAGTTGTACGGGCCGGGGTCGATCCACTTTCCGGCGTGCACGTCGCCGATTATGAACGTAAACTTGTAGTGAGAATCAAGTCCCACTTCGCCTGCTCCGGGCCGGAATAGATGTGGCCGGTGGGCCTCGTCCAGCGTTAGTTGGGTGGAATTTTTGGCGTCCAGGAACGGCGCCGGGCTGATGCCGCTAAAGCCAGCGATCTTCTCCAGTGTCGTCATGGAAAGCTTGAATTTGTGCTTCGGATCATTCAGCGCCCGCGTGAGGGTAGACGCGGAAATCCCGGCTTTTTGGGCTAGCGCTCCGGGCTTGAGTTGCATTTCCTCAAGCACATATCGGACGTAGGCGAGGGCGGCGGCGTCAAAATTCATTGTTCCACCATACTGCGGAATTTATGCACTATCCCGTGCATCAATGCATTTTTTCGCTTGCGCAGAAAGCCGAAATCGTGCTTAAATTCACGTTATGGCAATTTCAGCGTTAATCAGTGCACTGGAACGGCGGCTTTCGATAGCCCGCGTTCCGCTGTCCCGTGTTCTATCGGCAGCTGATATCGACCGCTCAACTTGGAGCCGCTGGCGGGCGGACAAGACGAGCCCGACCCTGAAAAACTGGGAAGCTGTGAACACAGCTATAGATGACCTCGCGGCACCGCCTAATGAACCGAAAACTCCATCGCCCGATAATACAGCGGGCCATGTTGGCGGATCATTTCCGAATCCCATTCTCGATACCGAATTATTGCCGCAGCCTGAAGGACGCCCCGATCGATCGGGCGCGGGATCGCGCGGTGGCGCGTCAGTTTCATCTCCAGACCCTCAATCAAAGGCGCCGGCTGGCGCTGGTAACGATTCGTAATTGGCACGTTGCTCAAGTTTGCCGACCGCGGCGACGTGCCCAAGACAGTTAGTAGCGTCAGTATCCGAACTCATTCTGCGCTTCATGAAAGGAAGCACAGAATGAGCACGGAAAAATCCCCTAAGGCATCGGACATGCGTACCGCGTCACTCGACGATGCCGCCGATCTTCTTCGGAAGGTGGCGGGTCCACGCCAAGCCGACGAATCGCTGAAGAGCGTTTTGCGTCGGGTAGGGCGCAGGCTTTCTGGCTGGTCGCACAACCGGGTCAGGGACGTTTGGCGGCGGGACAGGCGGGTTCGCATCCGGGCTGAAGAAGTCGAGCAGCTACGCGCGATCGTAGATCAGGACGCGGGACAGAAGGTCACCAAAGATGAACTTGCAGAACTCCGGGCTACCGTGGCGCGCTTTGCAAGCTATGTCCCGCTGCTTGAGCGCATCGACGCGGAATTTCATGGCCCTCAAATTTCTGCGGCGCGGGATCAGCTTGGCGAAGCGCGCCGCCTTCTGGGAAAGGGCGGCGTTTGATTGCGATCCGGACCTGAAACAAAAGCTGGAGCGCAAGAAATGAGCGCGCCGCCAGTTGCCTTGCAGACCAAGCTCGATGCGCTCTGGACCGCATATCTTGTTGCGCGGACCAAAGCTGAGTCCTCCGGCAATATTGCGGACGGGATAGCGGCCGGGCGGGCCTGGTCGCGCTGGCTCGCAACCTTCTGTCCGGAAGGCTCGGTCCGGGATGCGGTGCATGGCGCCGACGTGGTGCGGCTCCAAAAATGACAACCGAGCCGCCCATGCCGCCGCATTCGATCGAGGCTGAGCAAGCATTGCTCGGCGCGGTCATTGTCCACTCCGGCGCCGCCTTTGAATTGGTCGACCGCAGGCAGCCGTTGCTGACTACCGACTTTTTCGAACCGTTGCATCAGGCGCTATGGGAAGCGTTCCAGCGCGAACACGCGGCGGGGCATCGGCTCGATCTGCGGCTGGCAATGCTGGCGCTCGGGCAGCTCGGGGATCTCCAGATGCTCGGGGAGGAGGGGCTGACGGTTGCGAAGTATACCGCCCGGCTCGCCGCCGCTGCCACAACGATCATCAATGCGCCGGACTATGCGCGGGTTATTCGGGACCATAGTAACCGGCGAAAGCTGATCGCTACGGCGGAAGCCTTGTTACTCAATGCGCGAAGCGACATGCCGCCGGCGGACTGCGCCAGCGTCGCAATCGAAACGATCGACGAATGCACGGTGCGGGCGAACCGTCGGTCGACCCGCGTTGATATCTTCGAAGCCTCGGGGCGTTCGCTGGAGCGGATGCAGCAGGGAATATCCCGCGATGGCCGAATTTCAGGCGTCTCAACCGGTGTCCGCGATCTCGATGCGCGGTTGGGTGGGCTGCAACCGGCGGACCTAATTATTCTCGCCGGCCGTCCTGGCATGGGAAAGAGCGGCGTTGCGGTCAGCGTCGCCCGCGCGGCGGCCTTCGACGACGTGCCGACGGCGTACTTTTCGCTGGAAATGAACGAGGTCAGTCTTGCGGATCGTGTCCTGGCCGAAATGTGCTTCGATAATCGCGACCCCATCACTTACGAATCGATCGCGCGCGGTACTGTCTCGATGTCGCAGGCTGCCCGCGTGTTCGAAGCGCGGCGGCGGCTTGCCGATCTGCCGTTGACCATCGAAACGCAGGGCGGGTTGTCGATGTCGCAGATCGCGACGCGGTCCCGGAAAATCAACGACAGGCTGGAAAAGCAGGGAAGGCGGCTCGGGCTGCTGATCGTCGACCATATGCATATCGTGGCGGCGTCAAGCAGGTACTCGGGCCAGCGGGTGAACGAGGTCACCGAAATTTCCAGCGGCCTGAAGGCGCTCGCCAAGGAACTGGAAGTCCCCGTCCTGGCGCTGGCGCAACTCTCCCGCCAAGTCGAGTCCCGCGACAACAAGCGGCCCGGCCTGCCGGACCTTCGCGAATCCGGCGCCATCGAACAGGACGCGGACCTGATCATCTTCCTGTACCGCGAAGCCTATTACCTCAAAGACAGGATCGACGACGAGCAAAAGGAACGCGCGCGCCTCGATCGGCTGGCAGAAGTCCAGCACAAGCTGGAAGCCGCCATTGCCAAGAACCGCAACGGTCCGACGCATACCGTGGAACTGTTCTTCGACGCCGGCTGCAACGTCCTCGACAACTATTCGAGGTGGGCATGAGCAAGAACGGCGTCATAGCGATCAGCCGCAAACTGTTTGATCCGGACGATCGGTTCTTTGGTGGCGAGCCGTTCACGCGCCGCGAAGCGTGGCAGTGGTTGATTGCGGAGGCGGCCTATAAGCCTCGGCTTGTCCGGGTAAGCACGGGTCACGGCTACACCCAGGTGCAGGTGCGCCGCGGCGAGCTGTGTCACTCGCGAAACCACATGGCCGAGGCCTGGAAATGGTCGGAAAAGCAGGTTCGGACGTTCCTGGATGCCCTGGAAAACGCGGGCCGAATCTCCCGAAACAGCAAGGGCCAGGCATTTTCTGACGATCGCGAAAAACAGGGCCAAGCAAAGGGCCAGCGAGAAGGCCAAGCAAAGGGCCAAGCAAGAGTAATCATAAGTATTTGCAAATATGACGAATATCAATTTCCGATAGCCGAAAAGGGCCAAGGAGAAGGCCAACTAAAGGGCCAACGAGAAGGGCCAAGCAAGGGCCAGGCATTTCCAAAAAAAGGGCCAGAAGAAGAAGAAGGTTTAGATAATAAAAGATCTCTCGCGCAAAAGCGCGTCGGTGTGCCTGCCGGTTTCGAGGAATGGTATTCGGCCTACGGTCGGAAGGTTTCACGCAAGGCGGCGGTGCGGGCCTACGCGAAGGTGATCGCCGGCGGCGAGATTGCGGAGCCGGAACTGCTGGCGCGGACTGTCCGGTTCGCGGCGTACTGGACGCGCCAGCCGGCGGATCGCCAGCGGTTCAAGCCGTACCCGGCGAGCTGGCTGAACGATGCGGGCCACTTCGACGAATGCGACCCGGACGGCAAGCCGTGGGTCGGCAGCCAAACGCCGACGGCGCCGCCGGATGATCCCGCCACGTTTTCGATTGATCGCTGGCGCCGGTGCTTGTCGCTTCACAGTCGCAACGCGGAATCGTGGGCCGGGCATTGGGGGCCGCCGCCGGGTGCTGCCGGGTGCTTGGTGCCGGCCGAATTGCTGCGTCCCCGTCGCGAAGGCGTCAACGAAGCTCAACCGCCCAATTTCGGTGCGGCGGCATGAGCCGGAGAAGAACAATTTTCGCAGCCGTTTTTGAGGCGGACTGATGCAGTGGCAGGACGACACGATACCTAACGACGACGAGGGGCGGCCCATGTTTGCCGGCGCGGTGCAACTGAGCAACGACAAGGGCGAGCATCTCGCCAGCGTGTGCTGGTTCTACGATAGCGGTCCGTTCTACGCGCACGCCATGGACGCAAAGCAGCCTGAGGTCCTTCGCCGTATCGGACCCTGTACCTCGCTCGATGGCGCAAAAGCTGCCTGCGAAAAGGCGATCGAAGGCGGATTGGATATCAGCAACGGAGCGGGATATCCCCGCATGAAAGGATTGGACGATGGACGAGCAAGCTAAGCGCCTGGCTCTCGCGCTGGGAACGATCCTTGATGCGATTGAACGCGTAGAAGCGTGCAGGGGCGGGCGCAGCACGGTGCCGCTGAAAGTCATGACCCTCGGCGAGCTCGCGGTTCACTGCAAGCGAGGCGATCCGTTCGTATGGGATCCTCTAGGGCAATCATTGCGGCTCGGCGTCAAGCACCTCGGCGAGGTTCTGGTCCGGAACGGTTACGACCAAGGGGTGATGATCGAAGTCGCGGAACACGTCGCCGGCAACAACGGCACTCGGGCCGACATCATCGACAAATGGTGGGACGGCATCAAGCTTGCGGATGGATCGACATGGGCGGCTTGACGAGCGCGACGCAGTTTCACACGGCCCTGAAAGCCGTCATCAAGCGCGCAATCATCGTCCTGGACGCGCTGGGGGACTCAGAGCTGCGTTTCCAGAACATGGGGCAGGTCTGGAAGCGGGCGATCGATGACGCAGCCATGGCCTACGGCTACAGCGAGGCGAGGGTGCGGTTCATCCCCACAGCTCGAGAGATTGCCCAGGCCGAAACGGTAGCCGACTGGCTGAGCTGGCTCGGGCAGCACCATGGCGGCGACAATGTCCGCCGGCTGGTTTCCTGGGCGCATGACGACCCGATCTGGCGCATTGCCGAGCGGGAGCGCTGCAGCGTCCGCACCGTTCACAATCGGATCGATCGGGCGGTGGCGGCTATCCTCAAGGAGTTCGGCGGCGTCGACGTGGACTTGCCTGAGGTCGACGAGAAACCGGAGCGGGCGCATTCGCCGAACTTCATGACCGAAAGGGCCAAGGCGCCGGACCATGCCGGTTCGTTGAACCAGCACGGCAAGGTGTTCATCGACGGCATCGGCTTCATGAAGGCCGGCAAGCGGCTGAACGACGGGCGCAACAAGATCACGGACAGGATGCTTCATGCCCATTAGCCTGTCCGACTACAGCCCGGGCATTAAGGCGGCTCTCAAGAAGGGCGGCTACGCCTGCGTCTATGTCGCATCGGTCCAGTGCGGGCGGCCCTGCCGCGTCGGGTACACCTTGGATCTCGCCGCGGCCATCAAGCCGTTCGCGCGAACGTCGCCCCTACCGATCGTTGTCGAGGATGCCGTGTGGGTCCCGAGCCGCGGGATAGCGACCGCGATTGCCCAATCGGTGCTGGCGTTGATCGCCCCGCACCGGCAGGCCGGCGGCTGGCATGATCTGGCGGCGGAATCGGTAACCAGCGCAGTGCAGTTGGAGGCGTTCCGGCTTCATCCGGGCGCGGCAATCGTCCCGCATGAGCAGCTGATAGCGCAGTGGCGATCCGAGCGGCGGAGCCCGAAAACTCGTGCAAATTGAAAATTCGCTAGGTACACTCGGCTAAAAGACGTGGTGGGGGACATGAAGCGGGCCAAAAGTCGGGAGACGAGGTTTCCTCAGAAACAAAGAGTATTACGAAAAAGTGTTACAATAGAGGAGCTTGAAGGCGCCGCTATAAACGCCAGATACGCTCCGAGCAACTATCACTGTAAGATCGACGGCAAATTGGCCCGCCGGGTCAAGCCGGCGATGCCGTGTCCTCGCGATTTTACTCTGCAGGAGGCCGGCGACGCCATGCGGGCGTCGATCCGGGCGGGGCGGGTATCAAAACGCTGGGTTAATGGTTTTCCCAGGCAGATATGGCACAAAGAGGGTATGGTCTGGTACGAAGCGACTACAAACACAGGAACTGCAGGTACTTACCACGCTTATCCTATTGAAGTTTCGGGGCTTCCCGCAGGATTATCCGCATGAGCGGTTTTGAGATTAAAGCCAGTCCCCTTCCCCAGGATGGACGTAACGAAGCCGACGCCACCCTGAGCAGCTTGCTGATCAAGGTGAACGACCATGTCGTGTCTGAATTTGTGGATCAAAAAGGGCACGTTTCAAAAACGTTGCAACTTCCAGCCTATTTTTTGGCCGAATGGATCGCCGAAAATTGGTGGCCCCTCCTTTGGGAGCCTCGCAAAAGCGAGGACGACGGAGACGATGCTGGCTTCTTGTCACGGCACTCATTTCTTTCAGCGCAGCACGGCTATGCCCTTCCCAAAGTCTCGATCGTTGCGCTCGGAAAATCTCTTGAGATATTGGCCCTGCCGCGCCAGGTCCCTATTGCTGATGTTAAGTTCCGTAACCGAGCTCATATTACCTGCAGCAGGGATGTTGTCGAAGGTGAGCTCAGAGACTTCGTGCAGTCGATTGTACAGCGGCTTGAGGAAGCACGAATCTCCGATACTTGGTTGCAAGATACTTGGACGCTGATCTCCGAGACAGATTCTGAAGAAGCGCAATTTTGTCGGTTCGCAGGTGCGCTTGGTTTGTCGCCGTACGATGTGGACGAAAAAATTGGCAGCCTGATCGAGCAGTTGTTGCCCACGCTTGGCGATCGATTGCTGATGGACCTGTGTCTCGTTTCCAGTGCCGCTCAATTCCCGACCGTCGCCGGCATCGCCGAGCAAGCGATGGCGATGACGCGTGACGTTAGTGCGTCCACGCTCTCCCCGATCGCCTCGCTGCCTGTGCCGAAGGAGAACCTTGGCCTACCGGCATATCGCCGTGGAGTTCAGGCCGCTGACTTCCTACGCAGGAGACTCGGGATCAAGGATTTAGACGTCGGTGGGGCGTCCCGCGTGTTCGAAATACTTCAGGTCGACACCAGCGCCAAAAGTACAAACTCGCAGACCTACGATCACGATGATGTCGCAGTCACAGGCGCGGTCGTACGCAACCATAGCGAGATGAAGATTGCCATGTTGCAGCAGAAGGAGAGCAAGCGTCGATTTGCAGGTGCCCGAGCTATTTTTTCCGCATGGTCTTCTGAAAGTCCAAATGAGATTCGTCTTCTGACGTCGGCTGTTACGCGAGATCAGCAGGCAAACAGAGCATTTGCAGCCGAACTCACCGCCCCCAAGTCGATCATTAGATCGAGAGCAAAGAACGGACGCTTATCGCTATCGGGAGTTTTCGATCTGGCAGCGGAATTGCAGATTGGCGCCGACGTGGTGAAGAAGCAGGCACTCAACAACGGCATAATGGTCTCGCCGATCTGAGGGGCAGTTTTGGCACATGGCGCACCGCGTTAGCGGGTAGTGGGTCAGTTTGAAAACTGACCCCGAAAGAAATCGCTTGGCCCAATGTCAGGAAGCGCCGTTCCAGCCGGCTGGCATCGTCTGGGCGATAAGGCCGCCGATCAGACGGAAGTACTGCATCTCGCTATAGCCACCTGCCTCAACCCAAAGGGTAAAGGGCTCATTCCAGCCTGTTTCCCAGATCTCTAAACCAGAAGCGTATTGCGTAATGCGCACGCATTTGTACGGCGTAAGCCGTGCAAACATTTCGTCATAATTGATGATTCGGGCGGCAGTCATCCGCCCAATGTCTTACGCCGCCTCTAAGACTTCAACCACGAATTGTTCCATATGGACATTCATGTCCACCACTCGCGGGCTTGGCTTGCGCATAACGCTGGGAATTGGCTGATCTGCATACACTCCCGCGATGCGGTAGCCCTTGCGCTCAAAGATAGCTTGGATAGCCGGCGCGATGGCTTGACAAATCCCTTCGCGATCTCGGCCAGCCAAGATGAGACCCGGGAGCATGTCGCTGTACACGAGCAGGCCACCGTCCGCCTGGTCCTCTAAACATACCGTAACCACCGCCAGTTGCCGTGACATGTGGTGCTCCATTTTCTCCGCCATTCCTGCATTTGAGAATTCTCGCCTTAAGGGCGAGTTAAAATTCTATAAGTTTATTTAGCGCTCATTTTTTGGAACACTCAAGTTACACGTAGGTAACGCGGCAAATTCAAGAGCGTTCCTAAGGTATTAATGTACCAATACGGCGGATTTTCTGCAAGGTTTGTTAATTTGCAACAATCTAGCGAGGATTAGCGTCGTTGATTGTCAAGAAGCCAGTCTTGGGATTTTTCCCTGGTCCAGGTCAGCGCGTCGGCCTCTTTTTCAAACCCAAAGATCGTATCTACCTCTCCGCCGCGCCACATGACACTGACGGAATGACCCTTGCCGATGGCGTACTGGCGAACGACAAAATTGTATTCCGGCTTGTAATTCGCAAGCTCCCATTGCTCCAGCATCGCGACAATGTCGGACACTTCCCAGAGCTTGGCCGAAACGCCAGCAGCCATTGCGGGCGTTACCTTTAGCGTCTGATGGATGCGGACGAAATTGTAATACATCGTATGAAGCGCGATCGCTGCGGCGTGGTTTTCGACCTTCTTGGAGAACGCATTCGTTAAGCACGTGAAGCGGCGCATGTGCATCCGCATGGTGAGGTTGCTGCGTTCCGCATATGACGTGCTGATATGCTTGGGGTCAGGGTTGCCAATCTTGGGGCGCTTTTCTGCACCGATGCACTTTGCGGGGCTGTAGCGTGTTTCCGCTTGCGGATCGTCGCCGTAGATTTTGATGAGCATCGAATAATCAACATCGTTGCCGAACGCCGAATCTACCGCCTGCAGATAAGGTGCATGGCCATCGCTGGTTAATTGGATGCGGTTGGCAAGCCTGCTTTCCAGATCATGGGTGAACGCCAGAGCGGCCTCTGTATCGCGAGAGCCGAGCAGCCAGCTAACAATCAGCTTTGTGTCGGCGTAGGATCGCGGTCCGGCTTCTGCCCCCGTCGCAATGTCGATGATCGACTTGGCGAGCTGGTTGGGGTCCCTTGGGCGTTTGGGAGGACTCATACGGTCGTTCCATCCCTGCGAATTTTGAGGGTGAAACTAGGCGAAGCGGTGCTGTTCCACTTAGCCATGACTTTTTTGCATTCCCCGCAGGTCGCGTCATCGCTATCCCTTGCGGGGAATCGACGGATGGTTACGGCATAAACCGCCCCACACTCAGGGCAAGTAAAGTCGTCGCCTTCGCCAGATTTCCAAACTTGAACCATCCCCACAATATGCGCCGCGCCCGGAGCTTTTTCCACCCCGAAACCCTGCCACAATCAAACTGACCCACTACCCGTTAGCGCAGAGGATTGACTTGCACCCGCAAATCAGAATATGACTAGCAAATCGCATTGAATGCAGTATTGCGCCCGCCGGGTTCTCCCGCGCGGGCGTTGTTCGTTGTGGGATAATGCCTAACGAGGCCGCACTGCATAAGTGGCAAAAAGATATCGAAGCGTTCTTACCTCCGCATGAAGGCGAGTCATATCGTCGGAAATTGCTTCAAGCGCCAAAAACGACCGGTGATCAACTGCCATTTTATCGCGGGTTTTTTTCCGCGCTTCGATTGCTCTTTCGGCGTCTGCAATCGCGTGCATTGGGTCCATTAAAACCTCCAACATTGCGTTGTTAAAACGGCACAACTCTAGCGCGTCCGCCAATATTTGACGAATCGAGGCTTGGGTTTTGGCCGTTCGCCTGCCAGCGCAGGAAGCGCCGGGCCGGCCGTTTGAAATCAGGTTCAGTTAGCTTGACGATACGTCAGACGCTCGCCAGCCGCGCCCTGACGGCAAGGTCTGCACGTTCCCCGTTCCGGCGCAAATGTCCTGCCTGATGCGGTTTCACACGAAGCAGTTGTTCCGGAAGTTTGTCGTTCGCTTCGCTGATCGCATTCGCCGCGCCGCCGGCGCGATCTGAGGAACTGAAAACCCCGACCATTCGTTTTTAGTATAGCGCGGCATTGCCGCGGAAAACCCCAACCGAAGGACATACCATGGCGAAGAAATCAGTAGCAAAACGCTCGGCCGCCAATTCCGAGGCCGCCAAGACCGAAGACAGGCCCGCTCTCACGACCTCGGCCAACAAGGCCCTGTCGTTCACCGAAAGCGCCGATGCCCGCTCCAAGGCGGTCGCCACCAATCGCTGGGCCACGCTGAAGGAAACGGACGGCATTTTCGACAGCGACGCCCGCAAGGAAGTGATCAATATCTCGATCATGGATCCGAACATGCCGCCCGATACAA